>ERZ836829.34-NODE-34-length-218505-cov-12.186693_pt1 | contig 218505 bp, 147 predicted proteins | sample MGYA00519574_ERZ836829 | MGnify/ENA primary metagenome ERZ836829 (study PRJEB31850, sample SAMEA3708808) | human gut metagenome | biome: human gut; feature: human-associated habitat; material: faeces | place: China | collected 2014 ...
ACGAAAAGAATTATGAATTCTATTGGGGTTACAAAAATCATATTCTTGTCGACTGTATATCGGGCTTACCCATTTGTGAATTAACAACCGGTGCCAATGTTTCCGACAGCTCTGTAACACTCGAAATTCTCAAAAAAGCAAATTCTTTTCTTCCTCTGGCTGAGTGTTCATTTTTAGCTGACAAAACCTATGATGTTAAGGTTATTTACAACACTGTGCATGACACATACAATGGCGATTGCTTTATCGACTGTTGCCCTTGTAATCACAAATGTTGGAATAATGACAAGAAAAATCGCGGCTGCACTAAATACGTAACTATACCTGATGATTACAGGCTTTCTATTGATAGATGTTCAATAGCTTTTAAATCCGTTTATGCTCTCAGAACGGAAGCTGAAAGATACAATTCGCGCTTTAAGCAGGCGGGCTGCGAAAGAGTTTTTGTTCGTAGCGGCAATTCTGTTAAAAATCTTAATACAATTGCTCACATTTCGCTATTATCTATTGCAATCGCTGCCGTTATCACTAAGAAGGCAGCTTCTTATCGCAGTGTGAAAACTTTAAAACGACTTGCCTGACAATTTTTTAAAACCAAATATTTTTGATCCTCGCCGTTAGGTTTGTTTGCTATGCCCTTTTTTAACTATTATTCACTTTTGTTGCTTCGCTTGGCTTTATTTATGATTTATTTAATTTTTATTTCCTGTGTTTTGCACCTCTCTATTTTACCACAAAAAAATTATAAATACAATAAAAAAATACAGGAACTATGCCCTGTATTCTTTTGTATTGTTCTTTATTCAAGCCACATATCATATGCGTTACTCACTGCATCTTCCAATGCATCCATATACTTTTCATCGTCATTTATAGCGTTTTCATATCTCGAATTACTGTCTAATGATTCACGTAAAAGTTTTGCTGCATTTGCCATAGCACCGAGTGTTTTTTCCATATCAACAAATTTTGCATTTGTAACCTTTTTGAGTTAGTAAAACAACTGCTTCAGGGAAAGTAGAAACTGTTGAGTCTTGTATGACTACATCAAGATTTTCCTTATTTGCAAAATCAATTATTTCTTTTACCTTGAAAAAATCATTAAGCATAACAATATCACCATTAAGCATAGTCGGAACAAATTTTGGTTTTTCATAGACATTTTTTATTTCCTTTTTCAATAGGTCTTGTACAAAATCTGTTGCCACTTGCTGTAATTCATCAAGTGTACCATCATTTTTTATTTGAATATCATAATCATACTTTTCAAAAACGCTTTTATCAGCATCGTTTGAAGCAATTGCTTTTACATTTTCGTTTGTGACAAGAATTGTTTTCACAACACAATCAGGTTCATTGATGTAAACTTGTTCTATTCTTTTAATATCGCTTGGTTTACGGATATATTTCTCTTATCTCAAGGTATTTTGGCACAAACACTAATGGTACTAGTGAAATTCCATTTGTATATGCTAAACTATTTGTGTCTATGTTTTCTTTATTCATAGATAAATCCTCCTTATGTGCTTTTTTATGACTGGCGGTTCTCTTTTTATTATATCCATATAAGGACGATTTTCTTCACCGATTAAGCTTTTCTGAATGTGGTTTTCGTATACAAAAACGCGGCTGTCAATATCAACCGCGTTTAATTAATGCATATATTTTTTAGTATATCTATATCCGTGTAACATCAATCATATCAAACTGTAATGAGATTGCACACTTATTCTGCCGTTATTTTTAAAATTGTAGATCCATTCGCTACTGCATTAAATCTAAGCATATTTATTATCCCCGATATGTTTGCTTGAGACTTATTGGTTTTAAATTTTATCTGTGAAGCTGAAACAGATAAAATGTTAATATCTGTTTCGTCAACACCACCTACACTAACATCCTTTTTTGTGGTTTGGGCACACACATCATCCAATGTCAGAAATTCACTATCAACGGTCACAGTAAAGGTTTTATCTTTTATGTTCTCTATATTTTCTACATTCACCCCTAATATATATTGTTTATCTTTTTCAATATTGAAACTGTATTCAGCTGCAACATTATCGCTTAAAGGGTTATAAGAAAAACTATGTCGCAGCTTATACGGATACTCATGATACATTTCAAATATAAATGAATATCTTCCTTTTGAAAGTGATGATATATCATATTCCAGATGATATATACCGTTATTATCAACCGTAGAGTTTGCATAAAGATATGTATAACCTATAATTATTCTTGCATCAATGCTACTATATAAATTGCTCGTTCCTTCTACAACCAGTTTGTTGTTAGTATTGTCTACATATACATTTGTGACCTTAAAGGCATCTTTTGAAAATGACGATATTAATGTTGGTGTCAAATAAATACCATCTGCGTCTTCAAAACCACATTGTTTATGCTGATTTCTTCCTGCTGAATAAATCCCCTCATCTCCCAAAAACAATGTATGGCTTCCTCCAGTTGAAACAGCTGTATATGTTCCGGGTATTTTTACAATATTTCTGACTGCCGTTGCTGTACTTCCTATTCCCAGTTGTCCAAAGCCATTAGCTCCACAACCATATGCAGTGCCATCTTCGGTCAAAAAGATTGTTGAAAAACTTGCCGATACATCAACTACATTATCAATCCCAACTTTAAAAATATCTGTTCTTGTATTTAATGTACCATCACCTAATTGTCCGTATGTATTCGCTCCACACGCATATACAGTTTTATCTGATTTTATAAAAAAACTATTATCCAATCCCGCAATAGCTTTATCCACATTATCTACATCAAGTTTTACTGGGGATATGCACGCATCCAATGATTGTTCTCCCAATGCACCGTTATAAGAGCGTCCCCAACCATATATATCTCCATCTACTGATTTTACCAACGCATGATAATGCCCTGCACTTATTTCCTTTATTTTAGGCAGTCCTTCCACCAGTTGTGCTGTTGTATAGAACGGATATGTTGAATTAATCCCTAATTGTCCATCTTTATTATTTCCCCATGTATACACTCTTCCACTTGAGTCAAGAGCCATAGAAAATTGATGTCCCGCTGCAATATCAACTATATTTGTCAATCCTAATACTTTTAAGGTTGGGTCATAACCATCTGTAATGCCTCCATTAACATAACCCACTCCTAATTGACCATATTGGTTGGCGCCTAACGAACACACTATTCCGTTTGTCAATAATATTAAAGTATGGTCGCCACGCGTACTTACTTTTTTGACAATAAAACTACTGGGATCAAAACTATTGGGGTCTCCTGTTGGATAGCCAGACTCAAACATTTTATGTCCCGGTGCGGCAAAATCCTCGTCTCCCCAATAGAAATCACCATTTACTGCATTACTTTCACCAAAGATAAATGCATCATTATTTACATTTATAGCTGAATGATATCCGCCGGCACTAATTTGACTGATATTTAATGTGGTATACGTATCGTCTGAGTCAGTATATAACTCTGTTTCATATTCCTCTGACATTAAACTGCTCGTATAATTTAATTCTAAAACAGCCATTCCACTTAGTCTCGGGTCATCAGAATTACTCTCTACAGCCATATCTTTTAAGATATTAAACAATGTTTCAATATCGGAATTACCATTCTCAGCAATAATATCAGCCATAACGCCGCTGACATATGCCGCTGAAACTGAAGTTCCACAACTGTTTCCATATTCATTTTCCGGTGTACTCGACTTTGCACTTGCGCCGTTTACAGCTATATCAATATCTTTTCCGTAGTTTGAAAAAAATGCAAGATTATTACCGTCCATAGCCGCTACACTTATTATATTTTCGCAATCATATGATGCCGGATAAAACGGGGTATCATCAATATTAGCTGCATTGTTTCCGGCAGCGCATACAAATATCATAGCTGTATTGGATATCGCATATTCCAATGCTGTATTACGCTCGTTGCTACCAAAACTACAGTTTACAATATCCGCTCCCATATCTTCCGCATAGTTAATAGCTCTAATCACATCACTTGTAAATGCCACACCGTTTTCAAATGCTTTTAAGGGCATTATTTGGGCTGAAGAATTTATTCCTTGAATATTCTCATTGTTTCCTGAAATTATACCGGCAATATGTGTTCCGTGAGAATAATCTACAATCTGCTTTTCATTGTAATGAATAGGAGTATTGTTTACAAAATCCCAGCCGTTTGTATCATCTACAAAGCCATTGCCATCCTCATCTTTATTATTTTCTCTTTCATTGGAATTAGTCCAAATGCTGTCTTCCAATGCCTCGTGTTCTATATATATACCTGTGTCGATTACAGCAACAACAGGATTTTTATTGACAATAGGCTGCTCGGTGATTTCTGACTCCATTCCTTCCGAATCAATCATAATGATATTTATATTTTCAGTCTTATCCTCTCCATGTGCAATGTCAACAGACGTATTATCAGTATCAGAATCTACTTGATCAACATCTCCCTCTGCACTCGTATCATCAGATAAATTTTTTTCGCATAGATATAACCGATAATCCGGTTGAATATATTCTATATTATCATTAGAATTTTGCATATCTTCAACAGTTGTTTCATCATTAATTGTTATAACCTCAAAACTGTCATCAATAACAATCTTATCAGAATCCACAAGCTTGTCACCTTGAGGATCTATATATTTTATAATATATCTGTTTGAATTCTGCTCAGCTTCAAAGTCAATATCTTCTGAATCTTTACTATTTGAGATAAGCATTTGTTCATAATCTTCTGTCGCAGAATATTCTTGATTATTATTTATTGCTTCTGACGTCATATCTGTAGCATAATAATTTGAGAAATTCATCAAAATAGATATTCCCAAAAAAATTGCCGAAACTTTTTTCTTAAATCGTAAATTCATTGTCAACTTCCTTTCTGTTAAATTTCTAAAACATAAATATGTATTTGTGGATTTCGCTCATTCGGCATATCGCCACTATGGGTTTGTTCCGCGGTCTTTATATACCGTATGTTCATTGTAATGTTGCCGTTTTCGTCCATGACAGAAACGAGCTTTGAATTGTTATTGTTTTATATGGGTTGCATGAGCCGTCGCCTTACGGCTCATGCTTCTCCGCCCGTAACGCTTAACTGGCTTCTGTTTCCGTAGCTGTCATACTGATAGGTGTATGTCTTATTGGGAGCTTGTTCGCTGACAAGTCTGTTCAACCCGTCATAGGTGTAGTTGGTTGTCTGACTGCCATATGATGACTTTTTCAGCGTTCCGTCGGGGTGAGACATTGTCAAGAGAACCGTCCCCTAGTCATAAGATGATTATTTATTATTTTTCAATACCCGGTATAAATTTTATCACAGCATTCTCTTTGTATCCTACAGAACCATTTCGTTTATGATTATATAGGTTTATGACACTTCGATAGAATTGTCATAAGCATTCTTAATGTGGTAAAATTTTTTCGCCATTTTTATTAATATAGAAGAAATTCTGATTATCATCTTTTGTTTCGAATAATCCACCTTTACAAGGTCTTAAAGAATTATATTTAGGTTCTATAATATATTTCCCTTGCATATCAATGACACCTGCTTTTCCGTTCACTTTATCCACGACACATGCAACTCCATCTGAAAAATCATAAACCATACTAAATTGTGAACAAAATACAATTTTTCCGCTTTCGTTTATATACGCACCATTATATAAATCCATTCGTACAGGTGCAAGACCATTAGAAAAACATCCTATATCAAAATATATAAAGTCCGCTATAACATTGTTTGATAAATCAATTATACCCCAATTAGAACCATTACCATTACAGGCGGCATATAGATTATTACTAATCTTTTTTAAATTGTTATACTGACAATCAATGACTATATTGAAATTATTATTAATAACACCATATTTGCCGTTTTGCTTAACAATTGCCATACCATCTTCAAATTCTCCTGCATATTCATATGTTTTATCCGTAACAAGTTCTCCTGCGCTATCAATATATGTCCAGATTTCAGATGGCGAATTAGGTGTAGGGAATGAAGTACCTTTAATCAATTTAGGTGCAATGCCATGAGTAAAATATTTAGAAGCAATAACTGTCTGAGAAGATTTTTCACCTAATTTGTTTATATAATAACTTTCGTTATTATATTCTACTAATGCCAACCCCTCGTTAAAATCACCTGCATATGAATATTTAATTGGTGTGATCAGTTCACCATATTCATCAATGAATCCCCAAATCATATTGTTGGCGTCAGATGGAAGTTTTTCCCAAGTACTTATGTGATTGCCAACTACAGCAATGCCTTCATGAAATTCATGCACGACATCAAACTGTGCAGCAATTTGAATTTTACCTGTTCTATCCATGAATCCCATTTTTTGATTTTGCTTAAAAATAATTAAATTTTCGTTATCATCTTTCTCGACCAAGTTAATATTTATTGAATGATTACTGTCTTGCCATTCAACATTATATCCTAAAGTTTCAGATAGGTCTCTGATTGATACATATACTCTATTGTTAATACTTACAATTGGATTGGACAAACTTACTTCTTTATTGTTAAATATAATTTTATGTGTAACAATTTCTGCAATACATTGGTTAAAATTTTGTGCAAATACATAAACCGATGGTATTATAAGTAAAATACATATTAAAATTAATACTTTTTTCATAGAAATAACCCTCTTTCTAAATATTTATTACCAATTCCCAGCACCAATATGTTTATCTAATGTATTACTATCACTACTATAATAGAACCAACTATTAAGAGTCCATGTTTTATTCGTAAAAATTATGTCATAGTCAACTGGTTGCGCTCCACCAAGCCCAAATTGATAATTCATAATACTTTTAAATGGTACGCTAATATTAGGATCTGTTCTTTTTGTCGATCCCGTATTAGGATCTGTATAGTGGTAAATATCATATACATGAAAACCTGCATGACCAAATTCATGAGCAGAGGTAGACATAAAATCTGCCAATGAATATGTATATCCTGTTCTTCCATCTCCTACAAACATGTTTATCGGTCCTCCAAGATATGACCGAGAGTAATCATTCGCTGTAGTTACATTGTTGATGTTAACAACAATGCCATTTGCATGTTGTCCAGTATGACATGCAACAGTAGTACTGCTCCAATCATTACTTACACCATTAAGAAATGCATCTGCATATGTCATATTGTTAATGGTTGTATTGGTATTATCAGTAATATTAAAATTAACGCGTATAGATGAATTGCCCGTAACAGAATCCGTATAGACTACCATTTGTTCATCTCCTATTCCAAACTCTTGAATGAATAGAGAATCATCAACTTGTATTCTACCGTCTACATTATTTTTCGAATCAGATAAGACACTAAACGACTTATCATTCCAACTAACTGTTGCGGTTCGTGTAGATTCATCCCACTCAACACTTGAACCCGAATAAGTTCCGGCATAATCTCGTAATCCTACAGAAACCAACCCCAACGGATCAATAAATATAATAGGGTTGTTTCTACAATAGCTATACCAATTCAATCCATCTCTTATCGGGTCTTCGGTGATAAACCGTCCTGCTGTTGGTCTGTAATATCTTGCTCTTAGGTATATGCTGTCTGTTTCGGTATCATAATACTCTCCGCAATATCTGAATGGGTTAGTATCATTATCAGCTTTATCTGTTTCCACGCCAAACGCATCATAGCTGTACTGCTTTGTTATTGCTCCTGTGCCGTTTGTAAGCTGAACAACATCACCATGTCCGTTATAGGTGTAGAAGTTCTCGTTGCTGCCCTTCTTTGAGGAGATAAGCTGTAAACCGCGTATATACTTTGTCACCGTTGAGCCGGATACATCAGCTGCAATGTTTGTTCCGTCCCAGATATGGCTCGTCTTAACACCGTTTATGGTCTTGCTCATTCGCAGTCCGTCACCATTGTAGGTATAGCTTGAGGTTTTGCCGTTCTGCATAGTCCTTGTAAGCTGATTCCAACTGTTGTACTCGCTGTAACTGTTGGTATTATCAGCCCCAACAAGTGCAATGCCTACTCCTGCCGTGCCTGTACCGCCTGTTGATACCGTCATGCTTGAAATCTGATTACCGTTGGGGTCATACCAGAAGTCTGTTATTTCTTTTGCCGTTCCTGCTGTCTTGGTCTGATTGCGCATACGGTTATTCTTATCGTATGTGTAGCTTGTGGTGTATGTTTCATCGCCCGTAACGCTTAACTGGCTTCTGTTTCCGTAGCTGTCATACTGATAGCTGTAGGTCTTGTCCGGAGCTTGCTCGCTGACAAGTCTGTTTAATCCATCATAAGTGTAGTTTGTTGTACCCTTGTTAGTACCTGCAACGCTTTCTGTCTTACTCTTTTGGTTTCCGTCTACATAGTATGTATAAGTGTATTTGGAAATCTGTGTGCTGTCGTTTGCGTTGTTTACTTCTGTAAGCATATTTGCAAGGTTATAAGTATAATCTGTTGTCTGACTGCCATACGAGGACTTTTTCAGTGTTCCGTTGAGGAATGGAGCAGGATACAACCGTGTCAAGAGAACCATCCCCTTGTCATCTTAGTATGATAACTTTACCATTTTCTCCATTTTTGAGGCAAGAATTTAAGTATATTCTTTAGTTCTTGACTATGTTTCTTTGTAAGATTCACCATCGCATCAGTATCAGTTAATATTTTTTGTGCACTATAATCAAAACTCTTAATATCTTTATGTTCAATAAATGTGTTGTTTTTTATATCTAATATTGCATATGCGATTTCTTTCTTATTCGGATTTGTAATCATATATATTTTTTCTTCTTTTTGTATATAATATAATACAAAACCACTTATAAACTTTTCTTCTTTAGCATTGTAGATTACATAGTCTTCCGCCACAGAATTAATAAGCTGATATTGTCCAGAATCATCAAAATAAGTCACTGCACCATATGTGCTATAATCGGTTCCTGAAAAAAAAGACTGCGTAACAATTCCAATTAATATTAAAACACCTATACTCAATACCATCGCAAAAATTTTTGTTATTATTTTCATATCAACAAAATCACCTTTCCGTCAAAAATTCAACATGTATTTCATATGATTTTATTGAACCTATTAGCGGAATTTGTTCTAAAGCTGCAGCTGTTCCAGCTGCACCTCCAACAGCAGTTTTAAAACTATTAATATTTTCAAATTTTTCCACATCAAAATCATATACATCATAAACGTTGACTCTTGTTATCCATGACCCATTTGCATTTTTATATCCATCAATAGTAACAGTTGCATTATTAAACGAAAGATAAACATCTGTTGTGGCATTTAATGCTAAGACTCCACTCCAATAAAAAGTATTTCGTCCTTCCTTTTGTGCACAACTTTTCTGCCAGTCAATTTCGTTATTAATATTAAAATTATTTCTTAATGCATATACAACATGATTTCCATTAATTCTATCCGAACCAGTTACTTCCACTCCATTCCACTCATCTTTTATATATACATCATCGGCTGACCGCCATCTTAGAGCATGATGCAACATTTCTGCAGACACAGAAAGTCCCAAAGCTTGCAAAGCATATACACCGGGCATCCAAATTCTTTGCTGTCTAACCCAGGGGAGCGCCCACTCTTCGCCATACAACCCACTAGGATCAGAAACATTTACTGAATTATTATCACAATAGCTATACCAATTCAATCCATCCATTATTGGATCTTCGGTGATAAAGCGTCCTATTGTTGGTCTGTAATATCTTGCTCTTAGGTACACACTGTCGATTTCGGTATCATAATACTCACCGCAATATCTGAATGGATTAGTATCGTTGTCTGCCTTGTCTATCTCTACGCCGAACGCGTCATAGCTATATTGCTTCGTTATGTCTCCGTTGCTGTTTGTAAGCTGAACAACGTCACCGTGTCCATTATAGGTGTAGAAGTTCTCGTTGCTGCCCTTCTTTGAGGAGATAAGCTGTAAACCGCGTATATACTTTGTCACCGTTGAGCCGGATACATCAGCTGCAATGTTTGTTCCGTCCCAGATATGGCTCGTCTTAACACCGTTTATGGTCTTGCTCATTCGCAGTCCGTCACCATTGTAGGTATAGCTTGAGGTTTTGCCGTTCTGCATAGTCCTTGTAAGCTGATTCCAACTGTTGTACTCGCTGTAACTGTTGGTATTATCAGCCCCAACAAGTGCAATGCCTACTCCTGCCGTGCCTGTACCGCCTGTTGATACCGTCATGCTTGAAATCTGATTACCGTTGGGGTCATACCAGAAGTCTGTTATTTCTTTTGCCGTTCCTGCTGTCTTGGTCTGATTGCGCATACGGTTATTCTTATCGTATGTGTAGCTTGTGGTGTATGTTTCATCGCCCGTAACGCTTAACTGGCTTCTGTTTCCGTAGCTGTCATACTGATAGCTGTAGGTCTTGTCCGGAGCTTGCTCGCTGACAAGTCTGTTTAATCCATCATAAGTGTAGTTTGTTGTACCCTTGTTAGTACCTGCAACGCTTTCTGTCTTACTCTTTTGGTTTCCGTCTACATAGTATGTATAAGTGTATTTGGAAATCTGTGTGCTGTCGTTTGCGTTGTTTACTTCTGTAAGCATATTTGCAAGGTTATAAGTATAATCTGTTGTCTGACTGCCATACGAGGACTTTTTCAGTGTTCCGTCAGCGTTGTAGGTGTATTCAGCCTTGACTGTGCCATTCTCGTATACCTTTGTCAGACGGTTCATCTTGTCATAGTCGTATGTCAGTGTATACTGTACTGTACCGCTCTTTGTCAGCTTGAAGCTCTTGCGGTTTCCATTTATATCATAAGTATACTCCTTGACCGTGCCGTCTGTCAATGTTTCTTTTGTAAGTCTGCCCAGACCGTCGTAAACTGAGGTGGTATTAACTCCTCCGCCTGTCATTGAGATACGGTTTCCTTTTTTGTTGTATGCATAGGTGTAGGTGTCGTCGGTTGTTTTGCTTGAGCTCTTTTGTTTAAGCTGACCCAGTCCATCATAAGTATAGCTTAAAGTATTTCCGTTTCTGTCAACAGTTTTTATGAGATTACCGTTAATGTCATAGGTATTGTTTACAGTCTGTCCGAGCGCATCAGTCTGTGATATACACCTGTTCATACTGTCATACGCATATTTTGTAACCGCATAATCATTAGAACCGCTGACTTTATCAAGTCCGCTCACGGTCATCGAGTTGACATTACCCGTGTACATTCTCAGAACATTTCCTACGCTGTCATAGTAATACTGTACGCTGTTTTTAACTGTGCTTCCGTCATAGCCCATTACTTTAGTCGGCTGATTTTGCCAGTTGTATTTATACTCTATGGTAGTGTATGAAGCACTTGAACCTACTGCGTTGTTCGCAGTCTGTGACTTTGTAACATTTCCGTTGCCGTCATAGTAGTATTTGTTCTCGGCATAAACCGTGCTTGTTCCATTCTTTTGGAATGGGATACGCTCTTTAAGCAGTCTGCCAAGGTTATCATAAGTATTCGTTGTGATATTGCCGTTTTTATCCTTTACGGAAATAAGATTGCCAACTCCGTCATAAGTGTTTATTATATTCTTGCCGTTAATATCGGTTTCCTTTATGACATTGCCGTCTACGTCATAATTATATTGAGCCGAATACTGTGTTGCAGACCAGCCTTCATCTGCCGCTCTCGGCTCTCTGACAGTCTTAACATTGCCAAGGTAGTCGTATGTATACTCCGTTGTCGCGGTTTTCTCTGTTCCGTTATCATTGTATACCGTTTCTTCCTTGACAACATTGCCGTATTGGTCGGTATACTGAATATTCTTGACATTCTCAGAATCGTTATCGCCAATTATAGTAGTGGTTGTTTTAAACTGCTTCTCAGTAGGCAACACCTCATATTCATATGTTTGTTTTGACAGAGTGTTGCCATCATTGTCAATAACCTCACTGGATATTTTTCTGCCAAGAGAATCATATGCTGTTACAGTTTTTGAGGAATTATTTACATCACTATATGTTTGTACAATATCCTTTCCGTCTTTATAAGCATACTCGTATGATAATATTTTTTTACTGTCAGTTACATTATATTCAGATAATAAATGACCGATACTATTATAGTTATACTGAATTACCTTGCCGTTTTCATCAGTTTCGGTAACTTGATTTTTAACTATTTTATTCTTTTTGTCATATTGAATATCATAACAATATGTCTTAAAGCTGTTATCCGGTTTTATTATCTTAGTTAAACGATTATTTTTATCATATTCATACTGATAAACATTTCCATTACAATCCGTCTCTTTTATTACATTTCCCCAACAGTCATAAACAATATTTTGTTTGACATCACTTAATGCAGTACCGTCAACATTTTTCAGATTTGATACTTTTGCAGATGTGACATACGCGTTTGATATAACATTATTACTGTCTGAATATGTGTACTCTATTGTCGCGCATTGGCCCATGTCACCATTTACTCCATATCGGTTTTCCTTTGTGACATTGCCGTATGTGTCATATTCATATGTTGATTTTTTCTTGGTGCTGTTATTTTCTACAACTGTACTTTCCTTGATTGTTTTCTTGTCGGTATTTGGTGTATAATTTTCTACAATAGTAGTACCGGAATCACGTTTGTATTCTTTTTTTGTAGGATAATGATACGTAGAATCATATGTATATGTGGTTTTGCGGTTGGTATCTCCATTTAAAGTTTCTGTCAACACCTTGCCCCAGTCGTCATATGTTCGACTAATTTTGTTTGTAACAAAGCTGTTATGTGTTTTATTTTCTGGATCAGAGAATGTTTTTGTTTCCTGAACTATACATAAATTTTTATCATTATATGTGAATGATGATGTTGTTCGCATGAATGCTGGATAAGACGTTATACCGTCAATTACTTGTGTCCCCACACCTTCAATCGTACTATCTGAAAGCAACAATTCATCATTTTGGTATGTATATGAATTGGTTGTTAAATTTTTTTCTCCTTCTTTATTAACATCTACTTTCTCTATACCAACGACATATTTTATATCAGAGGGTATTTCTGATACATTTCTGTAATACGGATAACCTGATGCTGTTGTTAAAGGAATTTCCGGACTTGTTTCCTCTTTTATTGAATTATCATGGACAATAGTTTCCTGACTAACGTTAAATCTGCTCAGCTTATTAGTTTCATCGTTAAAATACTCGTTTCTTAACGTTGCCATATAGTAAGTTTGATATTTCCTAATACCATCTGTACCAAAATTATCTGTTGTGTCTCGTTTTGTAAAAGTATATACAGCACCTGTCGGATAAGATATTGAATTCATATATGAATATGGTATCTCAGTACCATGTGCTTTTAAGTTTTTATCCGTCAGAGAGAGCGAGCTATAGGTATTGCTATAACTATAACTAGTTGATAATCCTTCCGAGTCCGTAACTACAGATAGATTAAACAGTTTTTTATTAGACGAATCATTAAGATTATCAGATATATCTTCACCAAGCTGTTCCTCTCCATCAATATCTATATATGTCAGCCTTATCCCAAATATTTGGTCTTTTGTATATGTTATAGATTTTGTTGTATTTGTTGTGGGTTCTTTTACAGTAACAACTATCGTATATCTGTCTAATTCAATCGTAGATTGGGTGAAATTATCATACTTTTCAATTGTTGTCTTTGGTCTATAATCAAATGTAATTTCACGACCAACACTATCGATTATTTTATTTAAGACATAATAATCATGAAGATTTTTGCCATAGTAAAAACGAATCTTATTGCCGAACCTATCTTCTATACCTAACAGTTCACCTTGCGTTCCAAAATAACTTTTTTTGCCATCAGCTTCCGTTAATAAATAACTTGTTGAACGTCCGTCAAAAGTTGAATTATAATAAGATAATTGCATATCTTTTAAGTAATATCCTACAAGGTTAGAATATGTTGCGCCTTTCTCGAAGCACCATGTACCTTTAGTTCCGTAATGGAAATATTCATATGGTAGTTCCATTTCTTCTCCGTCAATATATCTTGTTTCGTTTCTTATTTCGATATATGGAAAATCAAATTCCCAACCAAGACCCAAGTCAGAAAAGCTTTTACTTTTATTGATAAACTTTTCCTCTGTCTTATATGGAATGTCAGGAATGTTAACATAACATACCTCTTTTATAATACAATCCATATCATTTACTATTGATATGTTAATTTTTGCAATCCTACCATTTTTAAAAGATATGGTTTTATCATACTTTCCGTCATATGCATCAGTTCTGGCTTGTTCTGCTTCTTGACTATGATCAAACAGGCTTGCAATATTACCTCGTTCCATTTGCTCATCTACATATTTTTGTTTTACTGCGCTATATATATAATACTCTCCATTTTCTTGGGGTGGGACTAATGTAAGCGTATCCGAGTATTTTACGGTTTGGATTGATCCACCATTTGTTGCAGATTCCCTATATGTTATTGTTATTTCTGCAGCCGCATTAACTCTATAATATCCGATTTTTCGATATTGCGAATCATCTGACAGTTTAGCAGCAGCATCAAACATATTAGCTCTCTCTGAGCTATATACTCTATTTAAGTTTAAATCAAGACCATTTATACCTTTTAAACTGAGATCGTTTTCAACAGTCATTAAATTACCGCTGACAGGATTAATATCGACCCCAGATTCCACCGAATAGCCACTCGTTTTTTCACTATCATATTTAAACATAGGATATATTGAACCATTATATAATGATACAATATCATCATCGTTGCTAACAGACATAAGTGATATTTCGTCGGAATTACTCGGCGCATCAGAAAGAAAAATAGTCTTTTGATTCTCCTCATCTAATTGTTCTTCATCACCCTCATCATCTATGTCAGTTGCTTCAACAACACCGTTTTCTATTGCTTCATTTATTTCTGACTCTTGAAATTTATTTTCTTTCAAAATTTCATTAATCCCTAATTGCCTGAAAATAGTCTCAATATCATCCGGTTCTCCGTCATATATGATTTCCGAGTTTTCTTCTACCTCAACATCTTCTGATAAATCCAAACCTTCTTTGACTTCCTGCCATGATTTTTCATTAGTGCCTTTCTCATGTGCTTCATTGTCATCAGACATCAGACTAATCATACTATCGGCCGTTTTCAATCCTTTTTGCTGCAAAATTTCGTATGGTGTTTCATCTGACACGGCAGATAAAGTTATTGCATTTGATATGTCTACCATTGAGTAGCCCATATCATATAATGTCTTTATATCTTTTGATGTCAAATCCATACCTGGGTCATGAAACTGTAATTTTTTATTGTTTGATTCATTATCAGTTTGTACTTCATATGGAATAGCATTTAAAACAGTATTTTTTACTTTATCTACACCATATGTCATAGCCGATGAGATTTTATTTGCTATACCCTCACTTTCTATCAGCTCATCTGCATATGCAATGTTCGATAAAAACATTGATAATACGAGTAAAACTGATGTTAGTTTTATTGTTTTTTCATAACTAAGAACATTCCTTTCTGTTTACATATTTTAAAATGGTCTATGACGTTCTTCGCCCCCATACCATGGTTTTTATTGTATTTATTATTTACATATATTTAGTAACAGGTGTCAGTTGTGTATTCAGCATCAATCCTCCCGTGACAAATTTCGTGTGAATCATTTTTTTGCTTAATCGTTCAAACATTTAACATTAAAATTTACGATAACTTTTTAAGTTTTTTGGTGCTTCAGGCTGTCCATGAATCCAGCATGCAGTTGCATTAGCACTTATCAACGTCATCGCCATCGCACAAAGCGGCAATATCTTCATAAATATCTTTAAACCTTTTGAAATTATTTTATTTTTTCTTTCCATCTTTATAAATCCTCTCTTTCTCTTATTAGCTGACATCTATTACTTGTGTTTGTAATTATACAAAATTATGAACTTTTTGTGAACATTTTTGGAAAAAGTGGTAGTATTTTTAGGAAAAAGTGGTTAAATATAAATTTTTGCAAACAAAAAGACGTTAAATTCATCTTAATATTGAATATTAACGTCTTGTGCATTTTTTAAGCTAATGGGATCATAATCATTGCCGAAAATATCTTATCCTCGCTTTTATAATCCAATCTCAAATCTCCGCTATAATTTTTTACTGCTTTTGCAACGCTCTTTAACCCCATGCCGTGTTCTCCGTCAGAAATCTTTGTTGTTTTATAGAAACCGTTTTCCTCCTTTGGTGGTTGGTCACAGCTGTTATCTATTTTAATTACCACAAAAGCATTATTCATTTTATAAATATTTACATATATTATTTTCTTTACTGATTTTTCACTGCTCTCTATCGCGTTATTTAACAAATTCGAGAAAATAGATACAATATCTATATCTTTCATAAAATCAAAGCTGACATCAGATGCGTGTATCTTTAAAATAATGCCTTTTTTAGCGCACAGTTTATGTTTTTTAGAAAGTATAATATTCAAAACGGTGTTATTTGCGTAATTGATTATACCGGCTGCATCACTTTTAAGCTCTATCGACTTCAAATATTCTTTCGCTGCGGAATTACCATTGTCAATATAGCTTTCCAATATATTTAAATGCTCCTTAAAGTCATGCCGCATAATTCTTGTTTCTTCAATTTTATCCTCTATCATATTATAGTACATCAATTCCATATCGTTTTTATGTTTCTGCTCTTGAAGCTTTCTTATTTCTTTTTGATATATCAATGTTTTATCATGCATCCAGTATATAATTACATTCGAGATAACGCCAAAAATTGATATAAATGCAAACATTATTCTTTGTTGTTCATTAATATTATCAAATATCAGCATTATTCCACTAATAAATAACATCGTAAATACAGGAAAAGTCAACAAGCTAAAAAAAACGCTATAATTTTCATTTTTTGATTTACCTTTTGATATAAATTTAACGATAACTATTCCTGTAAAATATATCAGCTTAGATACTACGGCATGAATCATTTTCACTCCCAATGATTTTCCTGATAATCCATTGACTTCAGAGCATATATCGGTAAACATAGATATAATGCCTTCTGAAATCATCATAATTGCCACCAAAAGCAATGACTGAATAATTGCATTTTTTATATTTGTTTTAAAACATAGATATATAAGAAAAAAGTTAACAGCAACAGACACCGCAATGTTTATGTATTGTATATTATATAAGGAAACAGCATAAATAAGTATATATCCTAAAATTATGCTTATATTAGACATAATATAGTTTTTTCTTTGCGGCATTGTCGAATTCGTATAAAATATGAATACCAAACATGATAATACAATCGCTATAATCATATCTATTTTGTCTATCATATTTTTTCGCCTCCCACAATAAACATTCGTTCTTTGAAAATAGAATAAAGCCGTCTTGACATATGTACTTTGTATTCGTGCGATTTATACTTCAAATAAACCTCTGTATTAGAATATTTTTCAACATAGTTAAGATTTACATAGTAACTGCCATGACATTCACAAAAATCCTTTGCAGTAAGATGTTCTTTAATTTCCTTAAAAGATTTTGTGGCTATGTATTCCCCTTTAATTGTCACTATTTTGCAATGTTTCCCTTCCGGTGTAATGTATATAATATTACAAAGCGGCAACGCAATATTATCCCTGCCTTCGTATATCTCTACTTTTATTACCTGCATACGGTCAAGAATAACTTGCATACTCTTTTTTAAACGATATTCGTCTATAGGTTTAGACCAGTATCTAAACGCATATTTTTCAATAACGTCATCAATATACTCCTCATGGTTTGTTGTAAATATAATAATACTCTCAGGATTTTTCTGCTTTGTCATTTTGGCTGCCCATACACCATTTTTGTCGTGTTCTTTAAGTTCTATATCCAAAAAGATTACATCATATTGCTTTTTGCACTGCACCAAATCAAGGGCATTAGTAAATTGATCTATATAACACTGTATATTCATTTCATAAAACACATTGTTTACAATATTTATAGTTTGTTGTAATGCGTCTTTCTCATCATCGCAGATAGCAATACGCATATCAAGTTCCCCCTTAAGCATTGATTCTCCTTTCCATTATAAACTATTTTTCATAAAATAAGCATATAATTTTTGTTTTTTTCCTATTTTTCGTCATTATGCCTTATTTGGGAGCAGTATTTTTATAAATATTCCACAGCAATTAGCCTACAATAAAGTCATTAAGTTTATAATTTAATGACTTTTTTCTTGAAGTCCGCTATATAATTCATGTTTTCAATTTTCTGACGGCTTATTTTGACTGCGAAAACAAGCCGCCGATCCGTTCCATTTGATTGTGCTTATGCTCCGGCAGAGAATGCCCGTAAAAATTCAGCGTGGTAGATACTGACGAATGCCCCAGAATTTCGCTGAGCGTCTGAACGTCAACTCCAAGCTCCCGAGCTCGAACGCTAAATGTATGACGCGTGGAATGAAACATCATATATTCAATTCCGGCTTTTTCAAGAAGCTTTTTATATCTCCTGCTATATACGGCGGGTTCAATATACTTTCCGTTCCTGTTGATTACAAAGCCTTCCGATTTCTGTATTTTTGATAATTTTTCAGACAATAACTCAGCTATTGGAATATCCCTCTCCGAATTGACGCTTTTGGGTGAGCTTAATATTATTTTCGTCTTGCATTTTCCATCATTGGACTGTACACTATACATTGTTTTATCTATTGTCATTATTTTTCTGTCGAGATTGATATTTTCCCATTTTAGAGCGCACAGCTCACCGATACGGATTCCGGTGTATAAGCATATTAAAATTCCAATATCGTTTTCTTTGTTTTCAGCTTCAATAACTTGCTCAAGTCGCTTCTGTTCTTGTTTTGTTAATACCTTTACATCTTTAGATACGGTCTTAGGCAGACATATTTTATCAACAACATTACCAATAAGATGCTTTTCATATGCTGCTGTCAAACACAGCTTCAGCATTGAATACACAGCTCGTACTGTTTTTGGTGAAAGCTCGATGCTAAGCTCGTCAATAAACTGCTGAATTAAATCTCTGCTGAGTTTTTTCAGTCTTACCGTCCCCATTTTGGGTTTTAGATGTTTGTTTGCATATGACTGATAGATGCTCTTTGTAGACTGCTTGATATGTGTCTGACTATCATACCATATATCAAACCACTCTGATATTTTCAAGTTTGAGGACACTGTTTTTCCTGCGTTTTTAGGCTCAGCTTTTAATCGTATAAGACGCTCCTTAACATCGGAATATGTTTTTCCGTAAATATATCTGTATTTAGCCTTGCCGTCTAAACCATATTCCTTGATATATCGTCCCTCGTAGCGACCGTCCTGCCGCTTATATATGTTTTCACCTTTTCGTGGCATAATTAAAAACCTCCCTCCCTATATAATCTTAGGTTTTCTTTAATTTACTCTGTTTTTCTTACGATTTTAAAATCTCAAACAGTGGTTTATGGATAAAATCATTGCATCAGATTGTTTTTAGTACGATTTTTAAGAAATCTGGGTATAAAAACCAAAGCGTCGTTGTTTTTTTGAATGGCACTTTGGTATCCCACATTTCTTACAGCGGCAAAACCTCACACATCTAACAGGGTATTTTCCCTAAATTCCTTCGTTCCGCCTATCCATAAGGTGGTGTCAGTCTTTGCTCCATTACCGAGTCATTGCTCTGATGGTGTGATTCTGTGACCAACTACCTGCTCATTGTTTGTTAATTTTAATCTCGTAAGCTATTACAGGCTCAATTATGAGGACGCTTTTCCTATTAAGCTTGTTTTACTTAATGTTGCTTATGCAGCTAATTCTGGTCTTACAATGTCATACAACAGCTTTTCGCTGTCATATTCCACACCTTTTGTTAGTATGGCATAAAAGACTCGTATTAGCTTACAGCACAAAGCAATTTTTGATTGTTTCCCTTTTAATGGATTATTTGACCTTGTTGTATAGTAATGGTGTAGGTATCTAAATTCTGGCGAATGCATAAGAAGTGATATAACAGCTTGGAACAGTGTATATCTTAGTAATTTTCTGCCACGCTTACTTATCCCTGCTTTTCCTCTGTGCTTGCCAGAATCATCATTGGCAATTGCTAATCCAGCAAGCTTTTGTATTTGTTTTGGTGATTCAAAGCGTCTAATATCACCAACCTCACCGAAAAAGCTCGCAACCGTCAATATACCTATACCTTTAATACTTAACAATTTTTCACTATTCGGAACCTGAATACAAAGAGTTTTAAGTATCTCAATAATCCTTGCTTCCTGTTCCTTTTTAATCAGATAATCCTCTATCAGCATTGACATTTCAAACCTTGCTGCATTTGCTCCGTTTTTAACACCAACACTTGTTTTTGCTGTTTCTATTAAAGCATTCGCTCTTTTAATACCAACAGCACGGATTTTCTTTTCTCTCCATAATTGATTTATGTCTTCTGCTCCCAAACTCATAACATCTGCCGGTAACGGACAATTTCTTAATACCTCAATACTGCTATCGCATTCCCAACTGCCAAACACATGAGTATATTCAGGGAAATATATTGCAAACCATCTCTGTATGCGGTTTTTAATTGCAACTATTTCTCTTGTAATACGCATTCTTCTTTCGTTTGCAACCCGAAGCTCTGCGTAGATATCCTCAGGAATGTACGGTATCAGGTATCGACCCTCGATTACCAGCTTTGCTATGACCTTTGTGTCTTTTCTGTCATTCTTGCTTGGATGATTATCGTCAAGCTCCTTTGTACGCTTTACGTGCATCGGATTAACAAATACAAACTTTATATTGTTTTCTTTTAGATATTCAGCTAAAGTGAACCAATAGTGACCTGTGGGTTCTGCACCCATGATAACTTTTGTTTTGCTGTTGGACTTACAGGTTTCGTCTAACCATTCCATTAACCGCTTAAAACCATAGCTTGTGCTTTCAAACTTAAATGTTTTGGATAATTCAATTCCTCGCCAATCAAAGGCTCTTACATAGTGGTTTTCACTCGAAATATCAATTCCTACCACTAAAGTTTCGTTTGTTACTTGACTAATCTTCTCATTTTGTGTAAAATTCATTTTAGGATACCTCCAGTATTTTTTGTGTTTGTTGTTGTCACCAACTACACTGATTATATTGGAAGGTATTCTTTTTTGTCAAACTTCGTTTTTCTTACTTAACAGGAATGCTCCTTAAAAATATATCTAATCAGCTATTTGCTGTTATAAAGAAAATAAAAAAAAAGAACAGACTTATAACCATTAATGGTTTTCTAAATCTGTTCTAAACTATTAATAACAGGAGAACATGGCATAACCATGTCCCATAAACTTCATATTTATTAATTATATTGTATCACACTCGTAAAAAAAGTCAATATAATTTTTTACTTTTAATTTTCTCGCCAAAGGTAAAAATATATAAGTTTATGATTATCGTGAACTAATTGTTGCTGCTGTTGTGTTAAGATGAGTTGCTTTTTCATAAATTTCACCTCACAGCTACCTTTTTAGTGATTTTAATAATGCGACTGTCTATTAGCCAATTAATCTGTTCCAAGAAAAGTTCTTGTAGTCTTAAATCAGTATCATTATCAATATCTTTCATTTTATAGAAGTCTTTGAATTTGTATGTACATTCGCCACCATATGAACTGCACTCGCTTGTTACCTTTCCGGCTTTTGCTGTCGGAGCATCTACATCATAAAAGCAAATCCAATATTCACCGGCTATACAATTTTCAGATGCATTTTTGGCAGTTGTTCCGCTCAAACACCAAGCCTTAATCAAGTCATTTCTCCAAAACGGTGTTCTTGTAATTCTATCTCGATCTATCACTTCAGCTCTATTCAGATCTTCCGGTCTTATATTATATTTATTTTCAATTTTTGGTTTTCTCATTTGTTTTTTCTCCTTTGATTGCTGTAATTATTGTGTTCTATTAATATAGTCCTTATTTTAAGCGTTATTTCTACCTTTTCATAAGTAAATGGCGGTAAAATATTAAATCAATCAAAAAAAGAGAACAACATAACGGTTGCTCTCTTGCAAATAAGGTTATATATTGGCATTCACAGGTTTATCATAAAGTTTATCCTGTACTTGCCTTAACAGAATTTCTATATCTTCTGTCTTTTCAATTTTCGGAATATCAATCGTAATATTCACATACTGACACCCTACTTCTCCCGTTTCTTCATCAATTACACCTTTGCCTGCAAGGCATAATTGTTCTCCCGTTTTGATTCCTGCCGGTATTTCACAATTCACTGTACCATAAGCTGTCGGCACATTAATTACTGCTCCCAAAACAGCTTGTGGAAATGAGATAGTCATATAGTAAACAACGTCTTGACCGGTTCTCACAAAACCTTTCTTCTGTTTTACTTGAATATTGATTACCAAATCACCGTTTTCTCCACCATTGATTCCGACATTGCCTTTACCTTTTATTTTTAATACCTGCCCACTGAATATGCCTCTTGGAATACTTATCTCATATATAAATTTCTTCAATACCTTACCGGTATTATTACAAATTGTACAATTATCGGTACGATTTTCTTCCTTACTGCAAGGACATATTTCTTCATGCTGAACAGTTATCTCCTTTCGGCAGCCGAGAATGGATTCCTCAAAAGTAATTTCTACTGTAGTATATACGTCAGAACCACGAATACCTTTCTGCTCAGACTCAGGCTTTTCTGATTTTGTTGTTTCTTTCTTCTTTTCTGTATTCGTCTTACTTCCGGCATCACTGAATATAGTACCAAAGTTAAATATAGACTTATGTTTCTTTTCACGATTTTCTAATATAAGTCTATACGCCTCTGATACTTTTGCAAATTTAGCAGTTGCATCTTTGTCATCTCTATGTAAATCAGGATGAAATTGTTTGGATTTCTCTCTATATGCTTTTTTTACCTGCTCATCTGTTGCTTTCTTAGTAATACCCAATATTTCATAACATTCTTTAATATCCATATCAGAATCCCCCTATCATTTGCATTACATTATTTAAGACTGTATTATCAAGTGGTATATGAACATTAGGAATCATATTGACTGTATAAAGTATGAAATATACGATAATTGCCACTATTAAGCCTTTAACAACACCACTTATAAAACCAATTGCCTTATCAAGTTTTTCGCCTAAAGGAACTATTTTTACTGCACTTGATATTAGGTGTATTATCAATCCGAATATGAACATAAACAATGAAAATAACAGTATCATTATGAATGAAGATAATAATTTTTCGGCTGATAAATTAACAACATTATTTACCGAATTAATCATTTGGTTTGCAGGATCGGATAAATTAACAAAACCTAAGTTAAAAGCATTTCCGTTTAGAAACACTGAACTGTTAATACTCTGAATAAAACTACTGATTTTATCACTAATACCCGATTCATTACATACATATTGCATTACCGGAATAGCTAAACAGCGTGAAAGTATAAAAGACAATATCATTGATATTAAGCCCCCAATACTTTTGATACCACCCTTTTTTAGTCCTATAAATCCGTACACAATAATAATACCAACAAATAACATACTTATAAGCATTTTTATTCACTCCTTCCTTTTAAACGTAAAAAAGCAGACAAAAATCAATTCAGATTCTTGTCTGCATAAATTTACTTCGTATTTCGTTGTCACTTCATACTTTAATTTTAGTATATCAGAGGTTTAAAATGAAGTCAAGCAATTTATTGAGTTTGTTCAAGATATTCTTTATATGTTATAGAACGGTCATAGTCTATTTGTGCTTTTGATTCATTATAAGCAGCCTCACTCAAATATTTGTAACGTTTTTGATTAAGTAATCTATTTAAAAGCGTGTATATTTCATCACATGTAGCTTTTCTGTTAATCGGTACCCAATATATCATATCATTTTTGTTGACAATATTTTTCTGAGCATTTTCAAATAATCGTTGATATTCTTTAGATTTTTCAAAAAATTTCCCTTTTTCAGTTTCTGTATCTTCTAAACACGCCTCAATCATAACAATTGCATCTTTTATTGTAATATAGTTCTTTCCTCGATACTCATATGTTTTTTTATATGTTTGTAATATATTCACATCACAAGCAATATAACATAGTGTGTCATATCTGTATATTTTATCAAATTCCACTTCACTTATATCATTTGTTATTTGATATTGATTTCCTGTTTTTAAATCATCAGTTGCAAAGCCTTCTCTATCCATACCGTAGCAATACATATCAAAAATATTTTTATTTAAACCTACAACTGAAAGAATCATTCCTAAAAAGTCTTCCCTACTAATGTATTTGTTTGATGATGTAATATATAATTCATCACATATTCTTTTTGATTTATCAATGTTTTCTATTTTAATTGGTTTGCAATATGTTAAAATTGATATACAGCTTATGCTTAGTATGCAAATCATTACAAAAAAAATTATTACCTTTTTATGCATATTTCGCCCTCCAATAAAAACCTTGTTCCCTTCTTATGGTATTTTCGGTAAAATACCAATTTGCAGCATCAGCATAACTTCCATCATCTCTTATATGGTCAATACCAACTGTATCAAATTCCTCTTGTTTCCATCTTTCGTTATTTGCCCCCGGCATTGTACTATTTCCCATACCCGAATTTTTTCTACTTCCCTTCATTCCTCTTAACGAATGTATTAATTCATGTGCCAATGCTATTTGAACGGGCTGCTTTTGTTTAATGATATTTGCATTTTTATCATATACTGACACAGTATCTTGTTTTGATAAATCAGTAATGAAATTTAATGTTGTATCTGTACCAATTCCTGATACAGATGCTAAATCCAAATTATCATATTCAACATGATTACGATTTGAAACATTTATAGTACATGTATTAGAATTAGTTATAAGTTGATATATTAACTCTGTTCCTGCACTTCTATCATCAGCATTCATCCCATAATTTTTAATTTTTACATATCCATTTGAATCAATGTATAATTCATTCCTTGTTAAAATGTTTAAATAATCTATGATTATACTTTGATTTTCTGGCACATAAATTTTCAATCCACTCGGATCAAACATCATAACCGGATTATTACCACAGTAAGCATACCAATTCGAGCCGTCTTTAGCCGGATCTTCAGTTATAAAACGTTTAATACTACTATCATAATATCTTGCTCTTAGATATGTCATATCACTTTCATAATCGTAATATTGACCATAGTAGCGTAGTGGATTATTTTCAAAAGAACTTGATTCATTTTTTGTTCTTATTTCTCCCCACGCATTATATGTATAATCAGCGACTTTATTGCTTGTACTTGTGTAGATAGAAAGTACATCGCCATGTGCATCTTTAAACAAATAACCGGTTGTACCATTTTGTCTCCTTGACACATATCCGTTTACTCCCATTACAGTTGTTGCATAATTGTTATTATTTAAAGTTTCATTAATAACATTATTACCGTCATAGTAATACTTAGTTGTATTGTCCCCTATTGTTTTACTTGCTCTTAATCCGTCTGAATAATAAGTATAACTTGCTGTTTCACCCACATCATTATTATAATTAACTAACTGTCCCCATGCATTATAAGAATATGTTTCTTTGCCGATATAATCATTAATACAATCATAGCCTTCAGTTAAATTAGTTAACAAGTTCCCATTTTTATCATATGTTAATGAAATTTCCCAATCTGAATAAAAGCTATTGTTTCCAAGTTTTCTTGTAGTCCATTGATCAAGATAATGCATTAATTTATTATTTTGATGTCAATAAAGCTCCGATGTTGCAATATGTATATATTTCCATCAAGAAATACTTCATAATATTTTGCTTTTTGAATAATAAAGAAAACGTGATCAAAAGTGCAAGTATTTTCTTTAAACTTGTACTTTTCATTTTTTCTTTCATTTAATCAATTACTTTCCGTTCAATTGCTACATCACTCTGTGAATTTAGTTTACAACTCCTTTTTAATTCACATTTTTTATTATATATTTTTTTATTTTAACGCACATTTTGTAACATCATTCCTATATTTTTATATTAACATACAAATATTAAATATACAATTAGGCAATATGTAGAATTGTTCTGTTATATTTTAGTTATAATTACTATGAGACAAGAAAATAAAAAAACAGATAAAAATTTCATAAAGTTGTAATTTTAGACAACAAAAAAACAAACCATTACAGTTGGCTAATTTAAACTTTATAGAAATTATTTGCGGATAATAAACTTCTTTTTCTTTGTGTATTATTTTGACAAACGTGTCGATTTGACCACTTATTGACCACTTATTGTTTTCGATTGAAATTTATTGTGGTTATGTCTTTAGTAATGTCAAAACCAAACGGTGTAACTGTTGCCTCATAACAGCCTACTGATTCCTCACCATACAGAAAATTTAAGAAAAGAAATACAAAAGCAAATAAATTTAATATAAAAAATGGATACTATCCTCAAAATATAAGATAGCATCCATTTTTACATATCAGTGTATATCTGATATTGCATTAATTATAGGATTATTTGTTTTATCCCAAAGCATTAATTTGAAATTATCTGTTTTCGGTGATTCTGCTGTTATAATAAGCTTACCGTCAACATTTTGGTTTTCACCAAGTTTTATGCCTATTAATTGTCCTTCACCGTCATATTCGGCTACATATAGTTTTGATGTTGCAATTTTATCTATTGTGCCATCAGTTGGTGTTATAGTTAATACAACATTTTCATCTGTTATTTTTTCTTTTATATCAATCTTATCCTTATACTTACCTATCGGCTCGATTTCATCTATTTTTGCAATCCTGAAAGTCAATGTAAGCTGTGCATTGCTCAATGCTTTATTTGGTTCAAGTGCCATAGATGAAATCATATCCGCACCATTATCTGTCACATCAAACACAACAGTATATGTTCCTGCTTTTTTCGGAGTACCCGATATTCTTGCATAAGAAAGTTTTAAGCCGTCCGGAAGTACATTTCCATCTGCAAGAGTAAATGTTAAATCTCTTGATATTGTGTCATTTTCAAACTTAACATAATCCGCAAGTTTGATTTCATCCATTTCAACATTTTTCTCAAGTTCAATTACATCATTTTTTTCGGTGCCTGTGAAAGTATCTCCGAATACTGCATTAATCTTTACCCCTCTGTCAGGCATTACAAATGAATTGTTTTCATCTAACTCAACACCGGTGATTATTGCCGACTTGCCTTCTGTTTCAGGTGTAACTGTTAAAGTAACCGTTTCGCCTGCCTTTGCAAATTGCTTATCTGCGGTTACAGTACCACCCGTAATATTTGGGGCTATCTCTATTGCATAATAAAGGTCACTTTCATCATCTGCAAATACCACGTTACTGTTTTTTACATTCCAATAATTCAATCCGTCGGTAACGCCGTTATTCAGCATAGCTGCAACATAGCCTGACGAAATATCGCTTTCAGACACTGCCTTCGATAAATCATTTTTAATTACAATATTAGATGATTCGATTTCAGTGTTTACATCGTTTGTCTGCACATAGAATGAATTTAAAATCATAAAATCATTGATACTGTCATCATAGTAATTATTGCAATAAGCTATTGCATATGAGGCTAACGAACCGCTGACATTTCCGCTGTTTAAGCAATTTTTCACGGTTATAGCTCCATACGTCGTGGCAATACCTGCTGCGGTTTCTTTTGATACAACGCTGCCGTTATTTGCACAGTTGATAATCTCAGCTTTCGTGCCGTACTGAACAACTCCTATAATACCGCCGGTGTTTTTATTTGCATTAATATTCGCATTATTTACACAATTCGTTACCATACAGTGGCTACCGACAACGATTATACCGGCACCATTATTTTCTGCATTAACTTTACCGTTGTTTACACAATCAGTTATTTTTGAGAAATTATATGTATAGCCGGCGGAGTAACCTATAATACCGCCTACATTATATCCGTTCACTTCACCGTTATTCACACAATTACTGATTAGTATTGGTGATTTCTGTAACAAATTTTGACCGATAAAACCGCCTGTTACACCATCTTTTAATGCATTTGTTACAGTCGCATTATTCACGCAATTTATAATCGCACCGTCACATAAACCCGCAACAGCACCGACATAATTTGCATTTGCTTTAATGCTGCCATTAATTGTAAGATTTTTCACAACAGCGTCAGTATCAAGTTTTTCAAACAAGCCATAATGTTGGTAATCATTTGATTCATCATTCATTGCAAGCGTTATTGAATGACCGTTGCCGTCAAATGTACCATTGTATTCGCCGATAGGATTTCCGTCATATCCTACAATATTATTTGTAAGTTTAATATTAATATCATTGTTACCTAAGTCGATAGTTTGCTTTACTTTATTAAGGTCATCAAGTGTACCGACAAGACAATATCCGTCCTCGTCTTTTTCTATACCTTTAACCTCTGTCTTTACCACAAGTCTGCACATTACGTTCGGCATAGTAAATGTGAATGTATCTTTTTTCCCTCAACCGGTGATACTTTAATTTTTAAATTACCGGCTTGACCCTCTAATGTTATATCAGATATTACCAAATCTTCTTCAAAGCTTGATGTATCAACCGTAAATTCAACGGTTTCACCCTGCTTGTACGGTTCTTCTACACCATTATTTAAAAACATATAATACGGTATGTTTTCATCGTCTGCAAATACTAATTCTGTTTTTGAAACAGACCACTTTAAAGCATCTTCCGATATTTTAAATTCTAAATTATCGCTCAATTGTATTTGTTCTGCTATAGCATTGGCTGTTGCCGCAAATTCTATCTTATTTGAACTGTCAGTTTCAGATGAAAAATCCTGTACTAATAAACCGTTGTCATCATCGTTGCCTGTCATATTATTCCAACTTGAATTTTCATTCTGATTGATTATTTTACCCTCATTTGAAGCAATTATTACCATTGAACTATTTGAACATGTTATTGCTCCGGCAAGTTTCAGGCCTGTTATATCACCCTTGTTCATACAGTTATATACAATACCTTGATTTAATATAGTTATACCTGAGGCTTTTATACCGCTTATGTCGGCTTTATTGATACAATTTACGATTTGACCGTTATTTGCCATGGCAATACCCGACGCCATTGACTCTGTTACACTTGATTCATCACTGCTGTCACTTTTTATAGAAGATATTGTGCCGTCAACAGTAATATTTTTTATAATACCTTCCGAACCGATATAGTACAACATTGATTGTTTTAATCCGTCAAATGTAATGGTATGGCCTGCACCATCAAATATACCATTATAACTTTGTTTCATTTCATCAGTATATATCGGATATTCAGCCAATTCCTCTGCCGTAAGATTTATATTCTCGGCTATATATACGTTTAATTCGCTGTTACCGTCTGCGATAGATTTTACCGCTTTAACAAAGTCAGATGCGTTTTTTACAACAACGTATGTCTTGCCGTCTATTACTGTTGTTTCATTTATACCTGTATCCAACACAGCAGATACCGTTACATCACATTTCGGCATTGTAAATTCATAACCGTTTTCGTTTGTTGTAAGCTTAATATCATTTCCGTTTACATCTGTAACGGCTACTACTGCACTGTCTGCAATACCGCAAACGGTTACCTTGTTCCCCGGTAATGCTCCGCGGGCATAGTCCCCGTTAATAAGAGTGTCAGCCTTAACGCCACTCTGTTTTATTAAATAAAGCTCCGGATTTTTATTATTTGCAAAACAAGGTTCATTATTATAGTCAACACCCCACGTTTTAAGTGTTGTACCTTTCACTTGGTTAGGGTTTGCTCTGACATATTCATTCAACTTAGCCGGAATATACAATTCCTCCGCATCTTTTTCGCTTACCGTAGAATCTTTATCTACCATTTCGGAAATACACTCATCTTTTTCAATATCATAGTACACATCACAACAGTCATTTTCTTTATAATACATATTATTTTCAAGAGTAAGTCCTGACATTTCTGCATACGAAACTATACCGCCCGAACGGCGTGAATTGAATATATCACTATTGGCACAGTTATATATTTCGGTTTTACCGCATGCCTCACCGACAATACCTCCGTAAAGACTTGTCACATTAACACCGCTGTTTTTTAATACACAGTTTGCGATAACCGTATTACCCGATGTTGAGTAAACAATACCGCCAAATTCATATATATAACCTGTTGCGGTTACACAACAGTTTGTAATTGTTGAATTATAAGCCTCGGCTGCGATACCACCGCATATGCCATAGTTCAATGATATATATACATCACAGTTATCTATACTGGTATTATTTGCAACTTGTACAATACCGGCTGATTTTTCGTTATAAACATGGGAATTTATATTAACATTTTTAATAACGGCACCATCTGTTTCGGCAAACAATATACAGTCTGCCGTAATCTCTGCACCGTTTCCGTCAAATGTACCTGTATACGGTGCGTTTTTGCCTATCAATCCAACATTTGAATAAGCCCAATAACCGCTATAATCACGGTAGTTAATACTTTTAGCCACTACCTTTGCATTTGCGTCTGTCTGGCCTGCCTCTACGATTCTTGCAAACGCAACCAAATCATCTGCATCAGAGATGTAATACACACCCTCGGAATCTGTTGTTAAATTATAATCACATATTGCCTGTATATTTACCTGACTTTTCGGCATTGTAAATTCATATGTGTTATCGCTCGTTTTTGTAACTTTGACACTTTTTCCTTTTGAATCTGTAACCTTTATTTCCTTTACTGAATTTATTAGGTTGCTGTAATCATTATACAAATCTACTTCTACTTCAATCGTCTTTCCGACTCTTGAATAATCAGCGGACGTTTGAATAATATCCTCGTCATATATGTGATAAATTTCATATACAGGCACAGGGCATTTTTCTACGATTTTTGCAGTTTGAATTTCATTTTCCGTTACAAAGTCCCAGTACATATACTCTCTGCGTTGCGCATTTATATTTAATGCATCCATTGTACTGTCGGAGAAAAGTTCTTCCGTTGTCTTTGCTATATCCGAACCTATATTGGTTGTTACTTTATTTTCATCATTGTCATAACCGGCACAAAATACTCCGCTGTTTTTATCCGAATTATAATAAGCAGTATCATAATTATAATTACCGATACCTACAAATGTACCGACCGATTTTTTATCATCAGCAGTATTTTTCTGTACAACAGTACCGTTATTTACTGCGTTGCGAAAAGTAACACCACCCTGAGCGTATCCGATAAAACCGCCGACAAAACCACTGCCGCTTACCGATACTTCACTGTATACATTATACAAGTCACGCTTAGATTTCATTATGCCGACAAGTGCGCCGGTATATGAAGATGTATCATCTCCGCCGTCTACACTTCCTTTAATTACAAGGTTTCCTATGTATGCATCTGATGTAATTCCAAACAAGCCAGTTGCTACAGTACTGTTATATTTCGTGCCGCTTGTGATGTCGAGCGTTACAGTGTGACCTTTACCGTTAAAATTACCTTTATACGGATTGTCATTTGTACCTATCGGTTCAAAACCGTTTTCCGTTGAGGCTGTAACATCTGCTGTGAGAACGACGTTTCCTGCCTCATACCCGTCATTTACTGCCTTTGATAAAATCAAAAGTTCCTCATCTGTTGAAACAATATAGTTATCATAAGAATCTTTTTCAAGCATAAACTCAAAATCAGCATCCACCGTAACATCATTTTTGGGCATAGTAAATATATATTTGCCGTCTGAATTTGCTTTAATCTCATTATCATTTACAGTTATTTTGGTAAGTTTCAAATAAGCCGGAATTTTATCCGTTTTAATCTCTACACTTGTATCTGCCATTGCGTTCGCTGCAACCGTGATATAATTTGGTTGATTATTTGTGATTGTATACGGGAAAACCGGTTCTTCCTCAGTTAATACCGGGATACCGTTCTCTGCCTTCCAATAAAGTAGCTGTGTATCATTAGGCTTATTTGCTCTTGCATACAAATTAAGGCTCATAAGAACATCTTCCGATACTATTTCTTCGCTTGTTTTGGCAAAATCTCTTACTGTATAATGTTCTGAATTGTTAGTCAGACGTCCGAAATCACCAATCTCGCTGTTTATTGTTCCGTTGTAATAACAATTTCCAAAAGCATCATTATTTCCGTTTTTTTCGCCAAAAAGACCGCCGATATAATTACCGTCAGATTTTTTTGTTACCAAGCCGTTATTTATGCAGTTATATATCTTGCTATATAAGCCTGAATATCCCGCAATACCTCCGCAACTACTTCCTTGTACCGTTCCGGTATTTAGACAGTTTATCACTTTCAAAGTACTGATATTACCGACAATACCTCCGACATTCATATTACCGACTATCGCACCGCTGTTTGAACAGTTTATTATGTATTTGCTGTTATCGGAAATTCCTACAATACCGCCAACATGATAATAACCCGTTACCGAGGCTTCGTTATGGCAGTTCACAACGTTACCGTACATATTTGCAACAATACCGCCTGCATAGTAACCTGTCATTGATACTGAGCCGGTTGTCCTTATATTGCACAGGTTAGAATTTTCTCCTCCTTCTCCAAACAAACCCACAAGTCTTTCACCTGTAAGATTAAGGTTTATTGTATGGTTTCCGCCGTCAAATGTTCCCTCAAACTGATTTGTATCGTTACCTATCGGAACATATCCGTCATCTGTTGAAAGTTCAATAGTTTCCGTAACAGTTTCAGGAATTTTAAAATATGTATTGCTGTAATTATTTCCCCCGTTTACTTCTGTTGCAAGTTGTTTAAAATCGTTGGCACTTGTGATAAGATACGGATCGTCCATCGTTCCGTTTCCGCCGCTAAATGCACTGTCAGCATATACCATCTGCATCGGTACAAATGTCATAAGCAGACAAATTGTAATAAACAAGCTTATAAATTTCTTTGCTTTTTTCATTTTTTATCCTCCTGTCAGCATATATTTTATTATATTATATCATTATATTCGATTAAAGTCATAATAATACATTTATTTTATACTTTTATTCGATTTAATAATTATATATGCTCATTTATTTGTGCTATAGTCAGTATTTTTGATTTAAAGTCATATTTTCTTGCTAAACGTATTGCTTTTTGTTCAAAAATATGTTAGACTATTCTAAAAAGATATTGGAGGTTTCGTTTTGGACAATAAAGTTAATCGCTTTTTTAAAATAAATAATATAAATACGGACGATATAAAATATGTTATACATGAAAATAAAAAAACCGCTGTATTTCTAATTGAAGGAAAAAGTATTGAAACATGGATTCCTATGAAAGATATTTATGAAAATCTCCCTAAGAACGACTTTTTGAATATTCAAAAAGGAATATTGGTAAACGCAAAGCAAATTGTAAATATATCTTACAACGGAATTTATACAATGACAGACGGTCATACTTTTCAAGGCAGAAAACGCGGTTTAAGTGAACACCGAAAAATCCGCAAAAAACTCGGACTTGCTTCAACGGTACTTTCATCAGATGATTACATACCGCCTTTAGGTCTTTTGGAAAAATGTACCCTTTTGGATAAAATGCCGCTTGCTTTCTGTGTTATTGAATTGGTTTTTGATGAAAAAGGTCACGGTGTTGATTTTGTCTTCAGATATTGCAACGAAATGATGGCAGATGTAGAAGGCATACCTGTCAGCGAGATGATTAACCGCTCATTTTATGAAGTTTTTGAAAACGGTGATAAAAAGTGGTTGGTTACATATGCCGACGTTGCTCTGAACGGCAATAAACGTATCCTTACCGATTACAGCCCCGAAATTGACAAACATCTTACTATTTATTGCTATCAGCCTATCCCCGGATACTGTGCCTGTATTTTAATTCCTAAATAACTATTCTTATGCACAGATATGCTTATTTTTGCTTAATCAAAAACAGACAGAAATTCAAATGAATTTCTGTCTGTTGAAAGCTATTTTAATTCTTTTAAAATTTCAATTAAAAATTTCCATGTGCGTTTGGTAGAAGCTATATCAAGTTTCTCGTTCGGAGTATGAATTTTTAAAATATTAGGTCCAATTGATACTGCATCGAGATTATTAATTTTATCGGCAATAATACCACACTCCAACCCTGCGTGGATAGTTTCGATTTTAGGCGTTCTGTCATATAAACGTTCAAATACAGCAGTCATAGTTTCTCTTAATTTTGAATTTTCAGCATATTCCCATGCAGGATAGCTTGCGGAATGTTCAAATGAACCTCCAAGTGATAACACTAATTCATCTAAAATGTCCGATTGTTGTTCTTTTTCATTCTTCAAATTGGACCTAATCATAAAACTTGCTTGAAATGTATTATCTGCTAACGAAACAACACCTAAGTTCAGAGATGTAAGAACTTCATTTTTATTGTTAAACTTTAATGCGGTAGATTTTGTATTTGTAAGAAATTTTATTATTTTATCGGTACTTTGCTTTGAAAGTTTTTTGCTGCTTTCAGTTTCTGAAAACGTTATTTTTAAGTCTTTTTCTGTATCGATTAATTCTGATTTTATGTTTTCGATTATGTCTTTCAATTTCGATGTATCCTCTAAACAGATTACGGCATATGCTTGCTTGGGTATGACGTTTTCTCTAACACCTCCATTTATATCGCAAATATAAAAATCACAATTTTGTGATAACTCCTGAAGTATTTTGGCTAATAATTTAATTGCATTTTTACGTTGTTTGCCAATATCGATGCCGCTATGTCCGCCTGTTAAACCGCTTATTTCTATACGCAAAGTGTTGTTGTCACTGTTTTCAAATTCTGTCGGAATATTTGCAGTATAAATCATTGCACCGGCACAACCGGCGGTAAAAATCCCTTCATCTTCACTGTCAATATTAATTAAACGCTTACCTTTCAGATATGACGTCTCAAGCTCAGCCACACCTAAAAGACCTATTTCCTCATCTCTTGTTATAACTGCCTCAATAGGCGGATGAGGTATATCGTCTGAAGCAAGAATTGCAAGTATATAAGCAACCGCAATTCCGTCGTCACCGCCAAGCGTTGTACCGTCAGCCCATAAATATTCACCGTCGGTACACAATGTCAAGCCATCTTTAGACATATCAATAGTGCAATCCGGTACTTTGTCACACACCATATCCATATGACCTTGTAAAATAATAGGCTCACTGTTTTCAAACCCTTTTGTACCGTCTTTAAAAATTATAATATTTCTGCCGGAATCGTAAATTGCTTTAAGATTACGTTTCTTTGCAAAATTCATTAAATATTTTGATATTTCTTCTGTATTTCCAGAACCATGCGGAATATTCGATATTTCCTTAAAATATTGAAATACTATCTTAGGTTCTAATTCTTTATAATCCATCTTTTTCACCTCAACTATATTATATCACATTTATTTTATAAACAAAACAAAATCAGAGTATATTTCAACTCTGATTATAATTATTTCTTCAAAAACTCTATAACTCGTTTTTTTATATCATACAATGAATTATCCAAACCGTGTCCTTCACCTTCGATTAATACAAGTTCGGTATTATGCGGCATACATTCTTTATATCTGCGAGAGCCGATAACTCCAACTGCGTCATCGGCAGTGCCATGTATGATCAGTGTTTTACCAACGAACACAAATGTGTAATTTCATAAATCAGCGAACATCTTTTTATCTCGATTATTATTTTTTCTGTCATACAATGCGTTTAACGCTACAAAATTAATATATGTTTATCGTCCCTTCACTATTAAAATTAATTATTACATCAGTTCCATTTATATTTAATACTACTCCTGGATTTCCTGATTTTTTTCTTGTTTCAACATTATATCTATACATAGCCAATGATAATTCACTACCATCTGATAATACATATACTGCCCACGGTGCTCCTGAACCGTCCCAATAGCTCGGCTCTCCCATTCTCTCCATTATGTCATTTATGGACATATCTATTGTTAAAAAAGAAAAATCTTTAAGCGTATATGCTGTTCGCTCTGTATTTGGTTTATATGGATTTTGTGTAGATTGAGGTTCATTCGTAGATATTGGTGCTAATGGGGTCTTTTTATATATACTGATTTCTTTATCGTGTGCATCCCAATATAAATTCATATTTAATTTTTCACATAGTTCCCTTAGCGGTACATATGTATTATCATTAATAGTAGCTATAGGCAAGTTAAATTTTTCTTGCCGTCCATGTAATACTATATTGAAATTAGCCTTTTTTGCCTCTAAAACATCGTTATTTGCAGATACTTGCAAACAAGAGCAACTAATTATCATCACAATTAAAAATGTTGTTATTTTTTTCATACTTAATCTCCTCAACTACATTAATTTATAATTATTTCTTCAAAAACTTGATAACACGTTTCTTTATATCATCCAATGAATTATCCAAACCGTGTCCTTCACCTTCAATTAATACAAGTTCGGTATTATGCGGCATACATTCTTTATATCTGCGAGAACCGATAACTCCAACTGCGTCATCGGCAGTACCATGTATGATCAGTGTTTTACCACAGAACATTGATGTAGTTTCATAAATCGGCAATGTTCTTGCAACTCTGAAATACATACCACCGACTTCATAATGATTACCCTCATTATCTTTTACAGGGAATTTATCCGGTACGTTTATCATATCATACGGAGTGCCGAAACACGAGCCGATTAAAGAATCGTCTTTAATTGTTGCAGCAGGAGCAAGCATTATAAGTTTACTGATACATTCACGATAATATCCCGCCATCATACCGCCTACCAAAGCACCTTGAGAATGACCGAGTATATTTATTTCGGTAACAAAATCAAGTCCTCTGACATAATCAATTATTTTAGCGGCGTCAAGGATTTCACTTAATACATTCATATCACAAAATTCACCGTCACTGTCGCCGTGACCGTCAAAATCAAACCGTATTGTTGCGATACCATTATTAAGACATTCATGTGCAATCTGATAAAACATTGATTTATCATCTTTACCTATATTCGCCATAAATCCGTGAAATATAATAAGTATCGGACATTTTTCAACGTCCGGCTTTAAAAGTTCACCCCTCAAAGTTAATCCGTCACGCTTTAATGTTACATTCATAAACGAAACCACCTTAAAATAAAATATAATACAATTATATCATTTTATTTGCTTTTGTAAAGTGTTTTTTGTCAATAGTTTCTTATATGTTAAGTCTATCAAAAATGCTCCCAACGGTGCGGTGATTATTATTGACAAAACCGCAACGGTTAAAACTGTTTCACCGCAATTTAATCCCATAGAAAGTGGTATTCCGCCTATTGCGGCTTGAACAGTCGCCTTTGGCAGATAAGCTATCATACAGAACAGTCTTTCTTTTAAGTTGATATTTGTTTTCAACATACAAATAAATACGCCGAACATACGGAATAGCAAAACTAAGAATATCAATATAATTGCGGCTACTCCCGCTTTAAGTGCGTAATCAATATTAACGCTTGCACCGACAAGCACGAATAATAATATTTCCGCAACAACCCATAGTTTGTTGTATCGCTGAGAAAGACGTTCAGTCGCCTCTTTTCTGACTTTTTGCAAAGAAATACCTATGCACATAACGGCAATAAGAGATGAAAACGGCACAATCCCACCGTAAGTATCTTCAAATGCAACAAGCAAAAACGACACGCACATTAAAATGATTATTTTTACCGTATCTCTGATATGTGCTTTAGCAAAAAATTTGCCTAACACTATTCCGACAAAAATACCGACAGTTATACCCAATACAATGGATATTGGGATTTTTACAAAACTGACAGCAGACATATCTCCTGTTTGCGACAGACCGAGAAATGCAGAGAAAAGAACTATAACAAACACGTCATCAACCGACGCTCCGGCAAGTATAAGTTGCGGAATGCTTTTATCTTTACCGTAGCCGTTCTCTATTAAATTTAGCATTTTAGGCACAATAACCGCAGGTGACACCGCACCTACCACTGTACCCATAACTGCCGCGTCAATTACAGATATTCCCAACAATTTAGGTGCAAGAAGTATCATACCTATTATTTCAAGACAAGCCGGAACAAAGCACATCATTATAGCAGGTCTGCCGACTTTTTTCAACTCCGACACATTGAGCGACAATCCGGCTCTTGCAAGAATTATAATTAATGCAATTTTGCGTAATTGTGCGGATATTTCAAGAATTGATGTATCGATTAAATTCAGTGCATACGGACCTATTATAATTCCAACTGCTAACATCCCTATAAGTGACGGCAATCGCAGTTTTTTGCATATTCCGCCAAGTAACAGACCGAACAATAAAATGATTGCTAAACTAAAAAACATAAATATTCCTCCATAAAATGCAGAAAAAGCTGATGTTTCTGCATTAAAAAATAGTGCAGAAGTCATCAGCTTAAATAAGCGGTTTTAGTATTATACTAAGGGAGAACCTCATTCCCTTTATTTAATTCTTAAATATTATATCAGATTTATTTGTGAAAATCAAGTCCTAACTTAAATATTTACTATAATTGTTCCAATATCAACTAATTTACCGTCTTTAAGCGAAATAATATCAACATTATATTTATGGCAAAACACCTTAATTTGTTCGCTGTCGGGGTGAGAATTAATGTCACCGTTTACAGCAAGCGTGTTATTATCTATAAGTCCCGTTGCTCCACCAATAAAGCCGTAATCAAGTTTTCGCAATTCAATATGACCTGATGATATTTTTAGGACATCTATTCCCTTTTGTGCCACTGTCTTGGCTATTCCGTTATCAGACGTTATAATTGCATTATTGTCTACAATACAAATATTGCATTTACTGTACCCTTGCTTGACGTTAATAATTTCTTTATTGTGACTGTCAAGAACTGTTTTATCAGTATATACTTTGTTACAAATAACATAATTTTTTAAAGCTGTAGCATTATACCACACGTCATACGGATATTTTGAGTCTATATTATTTTGTCCTTTAATTAAAGTACACTTTTTAGGCATATATTTTTTGTAATGTTCATATGTTTCGGGAGCAGATATAAAACAATTATTTCCGATATAGTGAATTTGAATATCTGCGTGGGTTGCAACGGAGTCATACAAATTATCAATCTTTAAAGTCGGAATTACTTTGATATTTAATTTTTCAAGAGTATATACAGTTTTATCATCTGCTCTGCAATCTATAATTGCTATTTTTTTCAATTTTAAAACCTCTTAAAAACAATTTAGTTTACATAATATTTTTATGGTAAACTAATTATTATAAGTATCTAAATAATCAACTGCGGTTTGTGACAAAATCGCACTTCCAATAGGTAAAGCGTCTTCGTCTGCTATAAACTTCGGACTATGTATCGGATAAACAGCTCCTTTTTCTACATTTCCTACACCTAATTTAAAATAGGCACTCGGAACGTTTTCTCCGAAATATGAAAAATCATCACCTGCCATTGCCGGTTTATCAAGTGTCACTACTTCGTTTATGCAGGTAAGCTTTTTTGCACTGTTTCTGATTACATCATTCATTTCACTGTTATTAACAACAGGCGGAAAAAGTTTATTGAATGTAAAATCAATAGTTGTTCCATGCTTTTTTGCTGTTTCATGTGCTGTTTTATCAAGTAATTCTATGAGCATTTCACGAGTTTCATTGTCAAGCGAACGTGCCGTACCCATAATTTCAGCAGTTTGCGGAATGGCATTATTGCAAGTTCCGCCGTTAAAATAGCAAACCGTCATAACACACGGCTTGTCTTTTAGAACAGTTGCATTTAGTTTTTCAAATTCCGTTATAATTGCCGTGCCGATAGTAACTGGATTTACGCATTTTTCAGGTGCGGAGGCGTGACCGCCGACACCGTGAACAACAATTTTAAAATCGTCGGGCGACGCCATAATTGAGCCGTCCTTAACTTGGATATTGCCCGTCTTTTCTAACGGTTCAACGTGAAGTGCAAAAGCCGCGTCAACGTGCGGATTTTCAAGTATTCCGTCCTCAATCATAGGTAATGCACCGCCTACTCCCTCTTCAGCAGGCTGGAAAACAAGTTTTACGTTTCCGTTCAACTCATCTTTAATATCGTTTAAAATTTTAGCCGCACCTAAAAGACACGTTGCATGAATATCATGTCCGCATGCGTGCATATATCCTTCGCGTTCCGATTTTATTTCAAATTTACTTTCGTCTTTTATAGGTAATCCGTCTATATCAGCACGCAAAAGTACAGTTTTGTTACTGTTTTTACCTTTAATCAAGGCAACTGTTCCTGTTTTAGCTGAGGTTGTATAAGGTATTCCGTAATCGTCAAGTTTACTGCGAATAAATGAAGATGTTTTTATTTCTTCAAAATCAGTTTCAGGAGTACGGTGGAGGTGACGTCGTATGGAAATCAGCTCGTCCTTTATTTGAAATGCTTTTTCTTCAATCATTTTATCATCTCCTCAAATTCATCTTCACTGATAACCGTTACACCCAAGCTGTTCGCCTTGTCAAGTTTACTTCCTGCGTCTTCACCGGCAAGAACATATGTTGTTTTCTTTGATACACTTGACGATGTTTTACCACCGTAATTTTCTATTATTTTTCCTGCCTCACTTCGCTTATATTTAGAAAGTGTTCCTGTCAGAACAAATGTCATACCCTCAAAACGTCTGTCGATAATAGAATCTTCACTGTCGTCTATACAGTTTACACCCGCTTTTTCAAGCTTATCAATAAAAGCGATTGACTGCTCTTGCATAAAAAATTCAACTACCGATTGTGCCATTTTATCGCCTATATCGGCTATTTCGGTAAGTTCTTCAACCGATGCATTTCTCAAATTATCAAGAGTTTTATATTTTGCCGATAAAATCTTTGCGGCTTTTTCACCTATATGACGAATACCGAAAGCATTTATCAGTCTGTATAATGGGTTTGTTTTTGACTTTTCAAGAGCGTTTATAAGATTTTGTGCTGATTTTTCACCCATTTTATCCATTTCGGCTATATCTTCGGCTTTTACATAATACAAATCGGCGGCGGTTTCGATTAAATCTTTTTCTATCATTTGTTCAATGATAGACGGACCAAGACCGTCAATGTCCATTGCGTTTCGAGACACAAAGTGAATTATATTTCTAAGTCGCTGTGCCGGGCAATTCACACCTGTGCAACGATATGCTGCTTCGCCTTCTTCACGCACGATTAAAGCACCGCATTCAAGGCAATGTGTAGGCATTTCAAATTCTTTTTCACTGCCGTCACGATTTTCTTTTATAACTTCAACGACAGCCGGAATTATATCGCCTGCCTTTTGAATAATAACGGTATCGCCTATTCTGATATCCTTTTCACGTATAAAGTCAAGATTATGAAGTGTCGCTCTTGATACATTTGAGCCTGCAATATGGACTGTATCAAGTATTGCAAGAGGTGTAAGAACACCTGTTCTTCCGACTTGAACTTTAATATCTCTTATAACCGTTTGCTGTTTCTCGGCGGGATATTTATATGCAATAGACCAACGAGGGAATTTTGCGGTATCTCCGAGCATTTCTCTTGCGGTCAATTCATTTACCTTAATTACCGCACCGTCTATATCAAAATATAGGTTACCTCTCTCCTCACCTATTTCCAATATTCTCTCATATGCCTTTTCTATAGAGGAATATGATTTTTTATCAAGAATAGTTTTAAATCCCTGTTCTTTCAAAAATTCAAGGCCTTCAATATGTGTTGAAATTTCTTTACCCTGTATTTGCTGAATATTAAAAACAAATATGTCAAGATTACGTTTTGCGGCTATTTTGGGGTCAAGCTGTCTTAGTGAGCCTGCCGCCGCATTACGCGGATTTGCAAAAAGTGGTTGTTCGCTCGCCTCTAAAATATCGTTTATTTTATTAAAGTTATCTCTTGACAAAAATACTTCTCCTCTTACTTCAAGAAAAGGTATATCGTCTTTTAAGGTAAGAGGTATGCTCTTAATTGTTTTCAGATTTTCCGTAACATCCTCACCGTTAATACCGTCACCGCGCGTCGAACCTCTTGTAAATTCACCGTCCACATATTCAAGAGAAACAGACAAGCCGTCAATTTTCTGCTCAACAACGTAATTTACATCATGTATAACGGCTCTTACACGTCTGTCAAAGTCAAGTATTTCTTCTTTTGAAAATGCCTTTTGCTGACTTAACATAGGCACGTCGTGATGAACTTCACCAAAACTTTTAACAGCTTCTCCGCCTACTCTTACGGTAGGTGAATTTTTCTTTTTATATTCGGGATATTTTTCTTCAAGCTGTTCAAGTTCTACAAGCATTTTATCAAACGCAAAATCAGAAATTTCGGGAGCATCATCAACATAATACTTGTGGTTATGATAATTAAGTTCATTTGTCAATTCTTCAATACGTTTTTCAATATCGTTCATTAATAAAATTCCTTTCTACTCGACTGATGCAGTCATTCCACCATTTCCGTAATAAGTCGGTGTGTCACCTACAATAATCGTTTCATTTAAAAGCACTGATGTTTCCACAGTGTCGGATTGTGCAAACATCATTCCCACGAATGACATTTTCATAGATACGTCTAAATACAATTTATGCTTTACCTGATTAATACCGACAGAGTCAAAACTCTCTTTAAAATCAGCATTTACAATACTGACCGGATATATTCGTATCGGCACGTTAGGACCGAGTCCGGCAAGAAAATATAAATTACTGCAGCTTCCGAGCGGTACATATACCGTATCGCTTTTATGTGAATCAATATTTTTCTGCATTGACTGTATTATTGCCGATTTTAAGCGATTAACCTTTGCGGTATCCGTTTCGATTGCCTTTATATTTTCGGAGGAATTCTCCATAATTTTTGCAAGGCTTTGGTATTCTTCTTTAACAAATACATCATCTACTGCACTGTTTACAACCTCATTTGCAATGTTATTTGAATACACCTTTGCATATTCGATAAAAGACGGTTGCAATTTTGTGAATATAAGCCATATAAGAAAAATCAAAAAAAACAGTGTAAAAAATATTCCTACACCTTTTAAACTTCTGTTTCTTGTTCGTGAAAGTCCAAGCCTCATATAAATCCCTCCCCGACACTGTATAGTATGTCGGGGAGCAAATTTACGTTACATTAACAATTATATTCTCTTTGTGTCGATTTCTTCTTTAACTGCTTTGATAAATTCATCTATTGCCATAGCACCCTTGTCGCCCTCTTTCCTTGAACGAACAGATACAGTATTATTTTCAATATCCTTATCACCGACAACAAGCATATAAGGTACTTTTTCAAGCTGTGCCTCACGAAGTTTATAACCAAGTTTTTCACTTCTGTCATCAACTTCTACACGCAAAATACCGTTTGCCTCAAGCTGTTTCTTAATTTCATATACATAATCAAGATGTCTGTCCGCAATAGGCAAAAGCTTGATTTGTACAGGAGCAAGCCATACCGGGAATGCACCTGCATACTTTTCGATAAGAAGTGCAAGTGTTCTTTCGTAACAACCGATTGATGTTCTATGAATAATATACGGATTTTTCTTAGTACCGTCTTTATCAACGTATTCCATACCGAATTTTTCGGCAAGCATTTGGTCGATTTGGATTGTTACAAGAGTATCTTCCTTACCGTGTACATTCTTAATTTGAATATCAAGTTTCGGGCCGTAGAATGCAGCCTCACCGACACCGACTTTATAATCAATGTTAAGATCTTTCAAGATTTTCTCCATCGTATCTTGTGCTTCGTTCCACTGTTCTTCTGTACCGATATACTTTTCTCTGTCGTCAGGATCCCATTGCGAGAAACGATATGAAACGTCTTCAATTAATCCAAGAGTTGTAAGCATATAGTTTGTAAGTTCAAGACAACCCTTAAATTCTTCTTCAAGCTGTTCAGGTGTACACATCAAGTGTCCCTCTGAAATTGTGAACTGACGTACACGGATTAGTCCGTGCATTTCACCCGACGCCTCATTTCTGAAAAGTGTCGATGTTTCATTAAGTCTCATAGGCAAATCTCTGTATGAACGACCTCTGTTTAAAAACGCTTGATACTGGAACGGACAAGTCATCGGACGAAGTGCAAATACTTCCTTATCCTTTTCTTCATCGCCAAGTACGAACATACCTTCTTTATAGTGATCCCAGTGACCTGAAATTTTATACAAGTCGCTCTTTGCCATTAGAGGTGTCTTTGTAAGCTGCCAGCCACGTTTTTGTTCTTCATCTTCAACCCATCTTTGAAGTAATTGAATTACTCTTGCACCCTTTGGAAGCATAATAGGAAGACCTTGACCGATATAATCAACTGTTGTAAACAATTCAAGTTCACGTCCAAGCTTATTATGGTCACGTTTTTTTGCCTCTTCAAGCTGTTCAAGATGTGCCTCAAGGTCGGCTTTATTTAGGAAAGCAGTACCGTAAATACGTTGTAACATCTTGTTCTTCTCATTACCTCTCCAATATGCGCCTGTTGCACTTAGAAGTTTGTATGCTTTAACCTTGCTTGTGTAATTTACGTGAGGTCCTGCACATAGGTCAACAAAATCGCCTTGTTTATAGAAAGAAATTGTAGCATCTTCAGGTAAATCGTTAATCAATTCAACTTTGTATGGCTCATCTTTCATTAATTCAAGAGCCTCTGCTCTCGGCAATTCAAATCTTTCGATTTTAAGGTTTTCTTTAGCAATTTTTTTCATTTCTTTTTCAAGAGCTTCTAAATCCTCAGGGGTGAAAGTATGCTCCGTATCAAAATCATAGTAAAAACCGTCATCAATAGCCGGACCGATAGCAAGTTTTGTATCCGGATAAAGTCTTTTTACAGCCTGTGCAAGCATATGCGAGGCTGAATGTCTTAGTGTTTGTAGTTCATTCATTTCCATTTTTATTAGTCCTTTCTTTTTATAAACTAAAAACACCCCTAAAGTACGGATAATATCCATACCTTAGGGGTGCATAAATATACACGGTTCCACCCTAATTACAGCATATAATGCTGTCACTTAGTTCGTCCTTGTTTCGTAAGGAATACGGCAAAACTTACTTAATATAAATTGTTCAGTCCGCAGCTCCGAAGTGGTATTCACATCAAGCCCATCAAAGAACGCTTACAGCCCATGACGTTCTCTCTCTTGTGACTTTTGCTTAATGCTACTGTCTTCATCTACGCTCTAAAGTTATTCTAACACTCTTTTTTTATTTTGTCAAGATTTTATTCGAGCATTTTCTTTAAATATTTTCCGGTATAAGATTTTTCGACTTTTGCAACCTGCTCAGGTGTACCTGACGCAATCACGGTACCGCCGTTATCGCCGCCCTCAGGTCCCATATCAATGATATAGTCTGCGGTTTTTATAACGTCAAGGTTATGTTCGATTACAACAACGGTATTACCGCCCTCAACAAGTTTATCAAGCACTTCCGTAAGTTTGTGAACGTCAGCAGTATGAAGTCCTGTTGTAGGCTCGTCAAGAATATAAATCGTCTTCCCTGTACTTCTCTTTGAAAGCTCCGTTGCAAGTTTAACACGTTGTGCTTCACCGCCTGACAAAGTTGTTGAGCTTTGACCGAGTTTGATATATCCAAGACCGACTTCCTGTAAAGTTTCAAGTTTTCTCTTTATCTTCGGAATGTTTCCAAAAAATTCAACACCCTCATCAACCGTCATTTCAAGCACCTCATAAATATTTTTGCCCTTGTATTTAACTTCAAGAGTTTCTCTGTTATATCTCTTACCCTTACATACCTCGCAAGGAACAAATATATCCGCCAGAAAGTGCATTTCTATCTTCTTTATACCGTCACCGCTACAAGCTTCACAACGTCCGCCTTTTACGTTAAAGCTAAAACGTCCTGATTTATAACCACGCACTTTTGCCTCATTTGTAGATGCAAAGACTTCACGAATATCACCGAAAACATTTGTATATGTTGCCGGATTTGAACGTGGTGTTCTTCCAATCGGTGACTGGTTTATATCAATAATTTTGTCAAGCTGTTCTATGCCCTTTATCTCTTTATGTGCGCCGGCATGAGTTCTTGCGCGATTTAAAACGTTAGCAAGTTTTTTGTAAAGTATTTCATTTACCAATGACGACTTACCCGAACCTGAAACACCTGTGACACAAGTCATAACACCTGTCGGTATTTTTACGTTGATGTTTTTAAGATTATTTTCTTTTGCACCACGCACTTCAATCCACCCCGTCGGTTTTCTGCGTTCCTTAGGTACTTCAATTTTAAGTTCACCGCTAAGATATTTACCCGTTATTGAACGAGGTGATTTAATCAAATCTTCAACGGTACCCTCTCCTACGAGTTCACCGCCGTTTACACCTGCTCCCGGACCGATGTCAACAATATAATCTGCGGCATACATTGTATCGGTGTCGTGTTCAACAACGATTACCGTATTACCCAAATCACGAAGATGTTTAAGTGTTTTGATAAGTCTGTCATTGTCACGTTGATGAAGTCCGATACTCGGCTCGTCAAGAATATACAACACTCCCATAAGTCCCGAGCCTATTTGAGTTGCAAGACGTATTCTCTGTGCCTCACCGCCCGACAAAGTCCCTGCCGAACGTGACAATGAAAGATAATCAAGACCTACGTCAAGCAAGAATTGAAGTCTTGCCTTGATTTCTTTCAAAATCTGTTCGCCAATCATTTTTTCACGGTCGGTAAGCTCCAATGAATTTACAAAATCCATTTCTTTTTGGATAGACATAGTTGTAAATTCATATATATTAACTCCGTTAATTGTAACCGCAAGCACTTCATCATTAAGTCTTGCACCGTGACATTTCGGACAAGTTACGTCATTGACGTAACGTTCAATGTCGTTCTTTACATAATCGTATGTGTTGGCATTATAACGTCTTTCAAGGTTTGTTATAACGCCTTCAAACGGTGCACTGTATTTACCGCTGCCATAACTGCGTTCATAATTCATAGGAATGTTTGTATCGCCTGTTCCGTAAAGAATAATGTCTTGTATATCTTTAGGCAAATCTTTATACGGTGTATTTACGTCAAATCCGTAGTAATCTGCAAGGGCAGTAAAATACATATAAGTCATCGAATCTTTTTTGTTTGCATTTGCCCAGCCTGTCGCTGAAATAGCACCGTTTATTATACTTAAATTTTCGTCTGCTATAACAAGGTCGGGGTCGATTTTAGACAACGCACCCAAACCGTCACAATTATCACACGCACCGTATGGATTATTGAAAGAAAACAATCTCGGAGTAAGCTCCTGCAAGCTGATACCGCAATCGTCACACGCAAAATTCTGACTGAAAGACATAATCTCTCCGCCGATAACCTCGACAAGCACAACATCACCTGTCAATGCAATGGCTGTTTCAAGTGAATCGGTAAGTCGCTGAACAATATTTTCACGAATAATCAATCTGTCTATGATAATTTCTATGTTGTGCTTTTGCGTTTTCTTTAACTCTATCGGCTCACTTAAATCATATTGTTCACCGTCAGCCTTTACACGCACATATCCGCTTTTTCTTGCATTTTCAAATACTTTTTTATGCTCACCTTTTTTACCGCGTATAACAGGCGCAAGAATTTGAATTTTTGTACCTTCGCCCAATGACATAACTTTGTCAACAATTTGGTCTATACTCTGTCTTTGAACCTCTTTACCGCATTTAGGGCAATGCGGTATACCGATTCGGGCATACAAAAGTCTTAAATAATCGTATATTTCGGTAACTGTACCGACTGTTGAACGTGGATTTTTTGATGTTGTTTTTTGGTCGATGCTGATTGCAGGCGACAAACCGTCAATATAATCTACATCTGGCTTTTCCATTTGACCGAGAAACATTCTTGCATATGACGACAGTGACTCTACATATCTTCTTTGTCCCTCTGCATAAATTGTATCAAACGCCAAAGATGATTTACCGGAGCCCGAAAGCCCCGTAAGTACGACAAGCTTTTCTCGTGGTATTTTTACATCGATATTTTTAAGATTATGCTCTCTTGCACCTTTAATTATAATATCCTTTTCCATTGATTTACCTCTGTTTTACTGTAAATAGCACGTTCCGCATTCTTTATATCTCTGCTGAACGTCCTTTCTTTCATCCATAGCAATTTTAAAATCTTCCATCATTGATTGAGCAAATATTTTTTCGATCAGCGGATGTTCGGAATAAATTAAAGTTGCTTGATTTATCACTTCAATTCTTTCCGATTCGCCGAATTCACGAATGTCGATTATCTCAACATTTTTGCTTGTAACCTCTTTTATTTGCTGTTCTACATTATATATTTCCTGCATTTTTATATTTCTATCACAAAAACATATAAAATCAAGTAGATTATCGTTTTCAATCATATATATAACAGGAGTGAGAATATTTTTTGAAATTATCTTAACAAGCTTATTTTTAAGCTCATAATCCATTTTATTCACTCATTTCTTTTTCTAATTTTCGTATTCTGTCACGCAAAGCCGCGGCTTCTTCAAATTCAAGATTTTCAGCCGCTTTAATCATCTTAGCCTGAAGCTCGGCAATGGTCTTTTCGTAATTCATGATATTTTCTTCTGCGGTTTCGGTATCGTCCTCAATAGGCTTTAATGATTCTATAATATCTCTGATGTCTTTCTTAATTGTCTTTGGTATTATGCCGTGTTCTTCATTAAACTTCTGCTGAATACCTCGACGTCTGTCTGTTTCGTCAATCGCCTTTTTCATTGATTTTGTAACCGTATCGGCATACATAATAACTTGTCCCTCACTGTTACGCGCGGCACGACCGATAGTCTGAATAAGTGACATTTCACTTCTTAAGAAACCTTCTTTATCCGCGTCAAGTATCGCAACAAGTGCAACTTCGGGTATATCAAGTCCTTCTCTTAAAAGGTTAATTCCGACAAGTACATCAAATTCACCCATACGCAAATCTTTGATAATTTCCGCACGTTCGATTGTCGATATATCGGAGTGCATATAACGAACTTTAATACCTACACCGGTAAGATAATCGGTCAAATCCTCCGCCATACGTTTTGTAAGCGTTGTCACAAGCGTTCTAAAACCTTGTTCGGTACGCTTATTAATTTCACCGATAAGGTCATCAATTTGATTTTCGGTAGGTTTAATTGTTATTTTAGGGTCAAGAAGTCCTGTCGGTCTGATAACCTGTTCCGCAACAACCGTTGAATGTTCTTTTTCATAATCTGACGGTGTCGCGCTTGTGAATATTACCTGATTTAATCTATCTTCAAATTCTTCAAATTTCAAAGGTCTGTTATCAGCCGCACTCGGCAAACGGAAACCGTATTTAATAAGCGTTTCTTTTCTGGCTCTGTCACCGTTATACATCGCACGCACCTGCGGTATTGTAACGTGTGACTCGTCTATAATCATAAGATAATCGTCAGGAAAATAGTCAAGCAACGTATACGGTGCACTTCCCGGAGCACGACCGCTTATATGTCTTGAATAGTTTTCTATACCTTGACAAAATCCTATTTCCTGCATCATTTCTATATCGTACATTGTACGCTGTTCAATTCTTTGTGCTTCGATAAGTAAATCACGTTCTTTGAAATACTTAACCTGTTCACGCATTTCAGCCTCAATTCCGGCAAGTGCCGCAATCATTTTTTCGTTGGTTGTAACATAGTGAGAGGCCGGAGATATAACTGCGTGTTGCCTTACACCTACAATTTCACCTGTAACTACGTTTACTTCACAAATACGTTCTATTTCGTCGCCGAAAAACTCGACACGAATAGCGTTTTCACCGTTATTGGACGGAAATATTTCCACCACGTCACCTCTGACGCGAAACTTGTTTCTGACAAAGTTAATATCATTTCTTTCATATTGCATTGAAACAAGTTTTTTTAGAAGCTCATCTCTGTCTTTTACCATTCCTACACGCAAAGAAAGCATAAGATTTTTATAATCTTCAGGATCGCCCAAACCGTATATGCAAGATACACTTGCTACGATTATAACGTCCTTTCTTTCAAGCAAAGCAAATGTGGCACTGTGACGTAGTTTATCTATTTCATCATTGGTCAGTGAATTTTTCTCGATAAACGTATCGGTTTGCGGAATATATGCCTCCGGTTGATAATAATCGTAATACGACACGAAAAATTCAACACAGTTATTTGGAAAAAATTCTTTAAATTCACTGCAAAGCTGTGCGGCAAGGGTTTTATTATGAGCAAGTACAATGGTAGGTTTGTTCACTTGTGCAATGACATTTGCCATAGTGAAAGTTTTTCCCGAACCTGTTACACCGAGCAAAGTTTGGCATTTCTCGCCTTTTTTTATTCCGTCAACAAGTGTTTGAATTGCCTGCGGCTGATCTCCTTGTGGTTTAAATTCAGAAACGAGTTCAAATTTATCCATACAGCTTCCCCTTCTTAATGGTTATTTCCTTAGATTTTTAACAAGTATATTTATTCTTCTTGCATTTATCGACGTATATTGTTCAACATTATTTCTGACTGCAAGCTGAATATTTTTACATACAGAAAAAATATCACAGCCATATTGTAAAATGACTGTCATATCTATATGTACACCGTGTCCTGTTTTTCTTAGGTTTATATTTTGCACCTTAATTAGCCCGTCGATCTTTTGTGCCTCATGTATTGCTATTGAATTTATAACATTATCTGAGATAATATAGTCACCCATATAACTGAATGTGGGTCTGACGATTGATTTATCAGCCTCGGCAGTTGTTATTTCCGAATCAAGATTTTTTTGAAATCTTCTTAACGGATGCAAGAAATATCCTGAAAATTCCTTCTTTATTTCAAATGTCGGAACAGGAATAACGTGTTTCCCTTCAACTGTACGCATTCTAAGTGCCATATTCATTTCTTCGGGTGTTGCAACATCCTCTATTCTTATAATTTGTTCAATCTCATGAACACCGATATTTTTAGCAATTTTATTTACCATTCCGTCAGATGTACCCAAAATCATAAGGCACTTAATCTTATTCCTTTTCAGAACTTTTTTTATTTCATTTACCTGCGACGGATTCATAAAAAGTGCGTGTTTAACAGACGCAATTTTTGTCGGTTCTTTTTTGGCAGATGTGCCGGCTATAACTTTTCCGTGAGAAATAAGCAAGCCGTCATCAATTATAGCGTCAGCTCCATATTGCTGCGAAACCATAACACTTCTGTAACTCTTTCCTGTTCCACTCGGACCTACAAATGCGATAACTCTCATAATTATAACACCTTAATTCTGATTTTGCTTGATTTTGTATGACAATGTCATAAGCGGATCTGAAAGGTGAACGTTTTCCACCGCTACGTCCTTATCGAATTTAAGTTCGGTATACGAAAAGTTCATAAGACCTTTAACTCCGCAATTAACTAATTTTTCAGCCGTTTTCATTACTGCCGCTTTCGGTACGGTAAGAATTCCGATGTCAACTCTGTGCGAATTCAAAAATTCCTCAAGCTTATCTATTGACATAACTTCTATACCATTGATTTTTGTACCAATTATATTAATGTCATTATCAAAAATGCCTACAAGTTTAAAGCCTCTTTTTTCAAACGTATCGTGACTTGCCAATGCTCTGCCGAGATTACCGGCTCCGACTATAACAGTAGTATCTCCGTCATTAAGTCCTAATATGTCACCGATTTCGTTATAAAGATGTTCGACATTATAGCCGTATCCCTGCTGACCGAAACCGCCGAAATAGTTAAAATCCTGTCTGATTTGTGATGCAGTCACGTTCATTTTTACGCTAAGTGCATTTGAGGAAATACGCTTTATATCTTGCTTTAAAAGTTCTCCCAAATATCTATAATAGCGTGGCAGACGTTTAACTACAACAGTAGGAACCTTCTTCTCATTTTCACTCATATCCTCTAAACCCCTTGTTAATTATATAACATTTATTATATCACACTCATTTCGTTTTGTATAGTCTTTTTAAATGTATTTTTTTGTATTTTGACATTTTACACATATAAAAAATGTCACAACAAGCCGATACTGACTTATTGTGACATTAGTTACTTAAATTAAATCATTAAGTTTTATCCATTTTTCAAGAGAATCTTTCCACTGTGCAACGTGTGGCATACTATCAGCCAAACCTAGGCCATGTGAGCCTATTGGATATATGTGCATTTCATATGGAACCTGCACTTTGCTAAGTGCGTCGGCATACATTAAAGAATTTTCAACAGGAACTGCTTGGTCTGATGAAGTATGCCATATAAATGTAGGCGGTGTGTTAGGTGTAACGTGTTTATAAAGTGACATCAATTCCTTATCAGAATGTAATACTCTCTCTCCCATCAAATTTTGTCTTGAACCGTCGTGTCTGTATTCAAACATATCAATTACAGGATAGCACAAAATTGTTGCATTCGGCTTACAACTTTCTTTATCTATTTCATCTGTATCTTTATACATTTTTTTATCGTAATGAACCGAAACCGACGCTGCCAAATGTCCGCCGGCACTTGAACCCATAACGGCAATTTTATCTTTATCAATGCCATACTTATCCGCATAGTATCTGACATATTTAACCGCACGCATTGCGTCGCTTATCTCAGCCGGGTGCTTGTACGGTGCAACTCTGTATTCAACCACAAATGCAGTAAGACCGATTGACTGCAACCACTTAGCATATGCAGTACCTTCGTGGTCGGCTCTTATTACATAGCCACCACCCGGAAAAATAATAACAGCACCTTTTGAATTTGCAGGATATGCCGTTATAGTCGGTTTTCTTGCCGCTGTTTCATCAGCCTCTATAAATTCTTCGTTCCAATAAGGAATCACGTCATTCCATAAATTCTCCATAATTAATCTCCTTGCTTTTCCGGATTTTCAACATAAGTATTGAATAAATCCATAAATTCATTAAGCTTACTTTTCTTGATTGTAAATTCTGTTTTACCGTTGCGGATTAAAGCACAGTACAAATCATCAATACTCTTAAATTCGATTTCTGTATCAGAACTGCTCTTGATACCTTTATATTTTATTTTCATAACGGTATCGCCGAGTGTTTCGTCTTTATATACTCCGTCAACCGCCAAACCGACAATGCTCTTGTATATTGCTTGTGTTATCTTTGTATCAACCTTTTGACCGTCAAGCACAAAAGTCATATCCGAATCGTTATGAGTTATGTCAATCGTATGTTCTGCTCCGTTATACTCTACCGTTACACTCTTAACTTCCGAAATATCAACAAGTGCCTGCAATTTACTTACAATGTTGTATGACGAGTCATTCGCAAAAGATATAATGTCCGATGAAACTTTAAATACCTGTTCCTTATATTTTACATAAGTCATATCACCTTCTGTGCGACCTATTGTAAGTGTTTCGGTATATTCTTCGCCGTATTTGCCTGTTGAATTGTCGTAAGGCTTAACGGTTATCATTAAAACAGGCGACTTTTCACTGAAACCGCCGTCAGCATTTTCAATCGGTGTAGTAAGTGAAATTTCCTCTATAGGAGCAAGTATTTTGTTATCGATATAGTCATCATTGGCACCGCTCTGATACGGCTGTACCATTTCCCATACATTATTTGTGTTGTTATTTATATTGCTTAATATTCTGATTTCAATAGTTTCATCACTGCGGACAATTTTAATGTCATTAATATTGTCAATATTAATGTTGAAACGATTGAATTCTTTATAATAGCTGATAGGCTTTTTTAAAGTATCAACTTTAAAATCATACATTGTATAGACAGTATTATCGCCGTCTTTCATCACAAAATATTCTCCGAGTGTCGGACTTAAATCGCCGATAATCATTTTATCAATCTGACCGTTTTTCTTTTCAACTGTAACAGTGACTTGCGGATTGTCAAGTCCGTATTGTGATAAATCAACCGGATTTTCTTCAATCTTGTTTTTTGATGACAATGTTGAAATTGTACCGACAAGCGCACCGGCTTTTGAAGAATCTATTTCAGACGCATCCATATCATTTACGGACCATTCCGAATCGCCTATACTTTTTACTGTAATTGTACCGTTTTCACTCTCTGCCTTTACAGATAAAATATCGGTTGTATCAGCTGAATAGATACTGTATAAATCATCGGTTGTATCAACATTATTATCTTTTGACGTGTCAATATTACTTATAACAATCGTTCCGACAATAAGCACTATAATCACTGACGCGGCTATAATTATGCTTTTCGTTGTTTTACTCATAGATTTCTCCTTTTTATCCAAATTACAAGTCCGATTATTAATACGGTAATCGGTATTATAATTACAACAAATGCAAAAATAATTTTTTGACCTAAATCAGATAATGTAATAACATTGTTTACAAGTGTTTTTTCATCTACAGTAAAGCTTTCTTCGTTACCTATCATAAAGTTGGTCAAATTCATAAAATAATCATAGTTTGCAAGTCCGTAATTATTTGTAAGTGTTGTTTCGTCTATGGTTAAAAGCATAGTATTTCCCGATACATAAACCGATGAGGCGTGTTTTGCATCTACCGAAAGTTCGCTGACCGGATATTCACCGTCCTGCTCGCCGCCGACTTTTGAAACATTTTCATAATTTGAAGTCGTGTATGCTTTTTCTGAACTTGTCAAAACAGGTGTAACAGATATATCGCCATTTGATTCAAATTCTTGAGTTATCAATCTTGAATATGGGAAATATGCCAAAGTTCTTTGATTGTCTATTATACTGTCGGTAAATTCATATGATTTTACGTTCGGCACGACAAGACTCATCGAACTTCCGCTCAACGAAACGGATTTTGATGTGTCTGTTTCAATTACAAGGTTATCGCTTACACCTATGCCCCATGATGATTTTAGATAGTCATACAAGTTAGTAAGATTTTTTGAATCGACATCAAGATAAACTTGTATATTACCGCCTTTTTGCAAATAAGAATCAAGTTTTGTGATTTCTTCTTTTGAAAAATCGGCCGTCGGTTTTGCAACAATCAACATATTTGCGTCTGACGGTATATCATCGGTCAATGTATTAACTTCTCCGACTTCAAAGTTTTCTGATTCAAGTTTAGTTTTTGCACCGTCAACAGCTATCTCATTATGTCCTTTTATTAGGTATGCCTTTTGTTGTGTTTCGCTTGATACATACTTTAATGCCGAAGTTATTTTATTTTCAACATTAAGTGATGTATACTGTCCTGTTTGTGCATTTACTCCGTACAATTCAGTCATAGTATATGTTTTAAACTTATCTCCGCCGTCAACAATGACAGAATTTGATTGCAGACTTTTGCCGTCAGTAACGTATTTCTTGCCAAAAGTCGGGTTAGATGTCATATTAATATTTGTAACATTGATATTTTTATTTGCGGCGGCATATTTATCAAGCACCGTACGAATATTTCCGTCTTGTTCCGATTCACCGGCAAGAATATATATATCAACAGGAGTATCATAATTTTTAAGATACTCTTTTGTTTTATCTGAAAGTTCGTACATTTTATTTGACGTAAGGTCGATTTTTAAAGGTAATTTGTTGTTAAGCACGCTGACAAATACGTTTACAACAATAACCAAAACAACCGCTATTGCAATAGCAACGGAAGATACAAATTTATATTTTTTTACGTTATTCATTACATATCCTCCTATCTCATTCTGCGTCTTTCAAATACCATAACGGTAAAGAATAAGAACAGACCGGTGATGCTTAAATAATAAATTATCGGTTCAAAGTTAAGGATTCCGAGAGTAAAATCCGAAAATCTTTGTACAGGCGATAACCACAAAAGAATTTTTACAATTATTTCGTTTGAAACGTTTGACGCAACCGATCCTAAAAGCAATGTAAAAATCAATACACCGTAAGTGGCAACAGCGGCGACAATCTGACTTTCCGTAATAGATGACATAAACGCGCCGATAGCAAGTATTGCCGAACATAGCAGTATAAAGCCGACATAACAGCTTATTGTTTCCGCAATCGGCAAATTACCCGTAAACGCTAATATAACAGGATAAATAAGTGTTATAAGCACACCTACCATAAATATTCCAAATGCCGCAAGATACTTACCGAAAACTATTTCTTTTGTAGATATAGGTGCGGTCAGTAATAATTGGTCTGTCTTTTGCTTTCTGTCCTCTGAGAACAATCTCATTGTCAATAACGGCAACAAGAACAACGCCCAGTTATTGACGATTGAAAAGAAATTAGTCATTCTTGCAGTCATAAATCTGATATTTACAACATAGAACATTACTCCTGTTAAAAGAAGAAAAATAGTTAAAAATACATAACCGAGCATTGATGTAAAATACGAATTGAATTCTCTGTTAAATATCGCTTTCATTTGTATTTTCCTCCTTTTCTGACGTATTGTCAGTAAGTTTTAAGAATATATCCTCCAAAGACGGCTCGATTTCTTTTTGCATTAATATCGGTATTTCATTTTCCGCGAATGCAAAGAACATTTTTTTCTTTTCTTCTGCCGCCATTGCGTTATCAAATTCAAAATCATACGAATCATTTTCAGATGAAACACAGGTTACATTTGATATGCCGTCAAATGAATTTAGGATATTTTCGGCTTTTTCCCTATCGCCTGATATTCTGAACAACATTTTTTTATTATCACCAAGCTTATCCGAAAGATTTTTCGGTGTATCTTCTGCAACAAATTTGCCTTTATTTATAATAATTACTCTGTCACAGACTGCACTTATTTCGCTTAATATATGCGAACTTAAAATTACAGTCTTTTCTTTTCCGAGTTCCTTAATAACATTTCTTATTTCGATAATCTGCTTAGGATCAAGACCAACTGTCGGTTCGTCAAGTATAAGAATTTCGGGATCACCGATTAAAGCACCTGCAAGTCCCACTCTTTGACGATAGCCTTTTGACAAATTGGCAATTTTTCTGTTTTTAACATTATCAATCTTCACCATATCAATAACTTGCTGTATATGACTCTTTTCATCCTCGGTCTTGATTTTCTTCAATTCGTATACAAATTCAAGATAATCCCACACTACCATATCAAGATAAAGCGGTGGTATTTCAGGCAAGTATCCTATTTTCTTTTTCACTTCAATAGGATTTTCTAAAATATCATAGCCGTCAATATTAACAGAGCCGTCTGTATATGAAATATATCCGGTGATAATATTCATAGTTGTTGATTTTCCCGCACCGTTAGGACCTAAAAATCCAAGAACTTCACCCTTTTTTACATTAAAACTAATATTGTCGAGTGCATATTTATCGCCGTATTTTTTTGTTAAGTTTGAAATAGTAATCACTTAAAACTCTCCGTTTCACAGATTAATTTGCAGACTGCCGAGAAATCAGATCGTATTTTGAAAAAACGAACTCGTCAGCGTACATTTGTACGGCAGAGTTTATTTTTTCAAAAAGTGCATAGGCAAGCCTATATTGATAGGCTTGCCTGCTATTTTTTTGATAAATTAAATCATACAAATTTGAATAATACTTCTGCACGTTCCGGACAATTTGCCAACAGTCTTAGAAGCTGAAAATTCGGCTCCTATTTTAAGGTTATTATACAATAACGTTATTAAATTATTATGAACACATTATTAATTTTCTTTCTTTTCAGGTATTATGCTTATCGAAAGTTCCTGTAATTGTTCTTCGTCAACAACATTAGGAGCTCCCGACATAAGTTCTGACGCATTTTGTACCTTAGGGAATGCAGTTACATCTCTTAGACTGTCGTTACCTGTCATAATCATTGCAAGTCTGTCAAGACCGATACCCATACCGCCGTGAGGTGCGGCACCGTATTTATATGCCTCTACAAGGAAACCAAATTTAGCCTCGATTTCTTCATCAGAAAGCCCAAGTGCCTGGAACATTTTTTGTTGAAGTTCATAATCTGTAATTCTGATTGAACCGCTTGAAAGCTCTGTACCGTTAAGGACAAGGTCATATGCCTTAGCCGTAACTTTACCCGGATCAGTATCAAGATATTGAATACACTCGTCCATAGGCATTGTAAACGGATGGTGCATAGCAAGCCAAGAATCTGTATCTTCGTCATATTCAAAGAATGGGAATTCAGTAATCCAAAGGAAGTTAAATCCTTCAGGAATTATATCAAGTTGCTTTGCAACCTTTAATCTAAGTGCGCCGAGTACAGGAAGTGTTACTTTATTCTTATCTGCAACGATAAGTACAACGTCACCCTTTTGAGCACCTACTTTATTTAATATTGCGTCAAGTTCACCTTCGCCCAAGAATTTCGCAAATGCACAAGTCGGTTCATCATCAACCCAACGAACAAATGCCAGACCTTTTGCGCCTATTCCCTTAACGTATTCTGTAAGCTTGTCGATTTCTTTTCTTGTAAGCGTCTTTGCCGCGTCTTTTGCAACGATTGCTCTTACCGAGCCGCCGTTTTCGATAGCCGAAGTGAACACGCCGAAACCGCAATTCTTAACAAGTTCTGAAATATCGCATATTTCCATACCGAAACGAGTATCAGGCTTATCTGAGCCGTAACGTTCCATAGCGTCTTTATAAGTAAGTCTTGGAAGCGGTAATTCTACGTCAACATCAAGAACTTCCTTAAACAATCTTTGTATAAAGCCTTCGTTCATTTCAAGAATATCCTCAACATCAACGAATGACATTTCAAGGTCAATTTGCGTAAATTCCGGCTGTCTGTCTGCTCTTAAGTCTTCATCTCTGAAACATCTTGCAAGCTGAATATATCTGTCAAATCCTGCAATCATCAAAAGTTGCTTGTACATTTGAGGTGACTGCGGAAGTGCGTAAAACTTTCCGTGATGTACTCTTGACGGAACAAGGTAATCTCTTGCACCCTCAGGAGTTGACTTAATCATCATCGGTGTTTCGATTTCTATAAAGCCGTTTTCATAGTAATAATCTCTTGCAACTTTTGCAATCTTACTTCTCATAATCAAGTTATCCTGTAAAACCTTTCTTCTAAGGTCAAGATAACGATATTTCAATCTTAATTCTTCGTTTACGTTAGTATCGTCAACAATTTCAAAAGGAGGTGTCTGAGCCTTTGCCAACACTCTCAAATCTTTTACGTCAATTTCAATATTACCTGTTTTAATTGCTGTATTCTTGCTTTCTCTTTCACGAACAACACCTTTTGCCATAAGTACATATTCGCTGTGGCAATCAGACGCTTTTTCAAATATTTCTCTGTCTGTCGAATCATCAAAAGCAAGCTGAACTATACCTGTTCTATCCCTTAAATCTATAAAAATAAGATTTCCCAAATCTCTTACTTTTTGTACATAACCGCCTACTACAACTTCATTGCCGATTCCTTCAACATCTCCGCAATAGTGAGTACGTTTTAAACCTTGCATTGTATCCATGTCTATTCCTCCATATAAATTTACATACTTATTATATTTTACCCTTATATCAGCTTTGTGTCAAGTCAAAATGCCGATTTTTGACTTATTTCTATACAATTACTTTATTTTTTTATGACAATACTTGATTAAATCCGTATTTAGTTTTATAATATGACAATGTAAACATTAAATTAGGAGGAATATAATGAGTAAACAAAACAAAGAAAACACTCAATCGTTTATGAATAATGTTACTATAATTCTTATTTCACAAGTGCTTGTAAAAGTTCTTGGTATGGTTTACAGAATTGTAATAACAAACATTGACGGTTTCGGTGACGAGGGACTGGGATTTTATAATGTAGGATTTCAGATTTATACCCTACTGCTTGCAATTTCATCTGTCGGAATACCTAATGCAATTTCAAAAATGGTTTCCGAACGTGTTGCACTTGACGATTACAAAGGTGCACATAAGATTTTCAAAACGGCTTTATTGCTGTTCTCAATAATAGGTCTTGTAACGACTGCGGTTCTGTTCTTTGGTGCGGATATTTTTGCACAGCATATAATTAAAATTGACGGCTCTCAATATGTAATGCGTGCGCTTGCACCGTCACTGTTCTTCGTTTGTGTATCTTCCGTAATCAGAGGATATTTCACAGGTATGAAGAATATGAAAGCAACAAGTAATTCACAGGTACTTGAACAGATTTTAAAATGTACACTTACTATTGTGTTTGTATACCTTTCAATCGGTCTTGCACCTGCAATTATGGCATCTTGGGCTAACTTTGCAACATCTGTTGCAACTGCGCTTAGTATGCTTTACTTAGTATACTTCTATTGTAAACGTAAAAGCGGTATCAAGGAGCATATTGAAGAATCAAAAGGCGAAACAATTAAGATTTCAGGCAGACATCTTATGATGAGTATTCTTATGATAAGTATTCCAATTTCACTTGGCTCTATCATTACAGCTATAAACAGAGTTATCGACACAGCAACAATAAGTCGTGGTATTGAAGTTGCATTTGCATCATTAATTCCGGCACATGGCAACGTCGGCGATATTATAAATCCGACCGCCGAGCAACTTAATCAGGAAATTGCAAGATTATCGGGACTTCTATCAAAGAGTGATACACTTTACAATATGCCTTTGGCGGTAAACTTCGCTTTTGCAACAGTTCTTGTTCCGTCAATCGCAGGTGCGTTGGCGATAAAAGATTATAAAGAGGCCTCTTCAAAGATAAACTATTCATTGCTTATTTCAATATTAATTATCTTGCCTTGCGCAATAGGTTTGATAACTCTTGCTGAGCCGATTTATAAAATATTGTATTTCAGCACTTCGGGCGGTTTTGAGCTTTTACAGCTTGTTTCGGTATCGCTTATATTTGCGGCACTTGCACAAACTATGACAGGTTCGCTTCAAGGTCTTGGAAAAGTTTATGTTCCTGCAATCAGCTTGTTGTTTGGATGTATAGCGAAAATTATATTAAATATTGTACTTATCAGAATACCGTCAATCAATATTTACGGCGCGGCAATAAGCTCTATTGCTTGTCAGTTCATATCATGTGCAATATGCTTTGTTGTTCTTGCAAAGAACTGCAAACTAAACATCAAGCCAATGAAATATATCGTAAAACCGATTATAGCAGGTGTTGTTATGGGCGTTGTTGCAGTCGGTGTTTATAAGCTTTCAATGCTTGTATGCCCATCTGGATTTATAGGTAATTTGATTTCCACTGTAATTGCAATAGCGATTGCGGCGGTTGTATATTTCTTTACGGTGTTTATGCTAAAAATTCTTTCAGAAGACGAAATCAAACAGCTTCCTATGGGTACAAAAATTTACAATGGTCTTGTTAAATTAAAATTTTATAAAGCACAGTAAATTCAAAAAGTCTTTGCCATACGGTAAAGACTTTTTTGATAGTTACTTAAAAGTACCTACTTGTTATAATAACAAAAACACGTTATAATCATTTCAGAGGTGGTAATATGACACAGAATGAAAGACTTGATTTTCTTATTAATCATCTGATAAGTGAGGACAACAGATATAGCAATATAGTTATCCCAAAAGATTCCGAAGAAAAATTTAATTTATTCCGTTCTCTTGTAAACGTCAGAGAACCGAAACAAATTAGTAACGAATTTATAAAGCTACAAGATGATTATTTGCAAGAACGATTGACGGAAATTAACATAACCGACGCATATGATTTACAAGCAATATCGAACAAATTATACCTTTGGCAAGGCGATATAACAACATTAAAATGCGGTGCAATAGTAAATGCCGCAAACAGTGCAATGCTCGGTTGCTTTGTGCCTTGCCACAAGTGTATTGATAATGCAATTCATACGTTTTCGGGTGTTCAGCTTAGATTGGAATGTAATCGCATTATGAAGCTACAAGGTCACAAGGAACAGACCGGTGCTGCGAAGATAACAAAAGCATACAACTTGCCTTGTGATTACATTCTTCATACGGTCGGTCCTATTGTATACGGACATCTTACCGATGAACACTGCAAACTTTTAGCAAGTTGTTACCGTTCTTGTCTTGAGTTGGCTGAAGCTAACGGTGTAAAATCAATAGCTTTTTGTTGTATATCAACAGGTGAATTTCATTTTCCAAACGATATTGCCGCACAAATAGCCGTTGAAACAGCGAAAGACTATTTGAAACATTCTGAATTGGAAAGGGTGATTTTTAATGTTTTTAAGGATACCGACAAAAAAATCTACGAAAAATTACTCAGATGAGATAATTCATTTGAAAGAAAAACTTGATAAAGCCGATGCTGTTGTAATCGGCGCGGGTGCAGGGCTTTCAACTGCGGCTGGTTTTACTTATGCAGGCGAACGCTTTGAAAAACATTTTTCTGATTTTAAGCAGAAATACGGCTTTACAGATATGTATTCGGGCGGATTTTACCCATTTGAAACACTTGAAGAATACTGGGCGTATTGGAGCAGATACATCTACATCAACCGCTATATGGATATACCGAATAATTTATATGATATGATTTTGAGTTTGGTAAACGGTAAAGATTATTTTGTTATTACCACTAACGTGGACCATTGTTTTCAGAAAGCTGGTTTTGATAAAAAACGCCTATTTTACACTCAAGGCGACTACGGTTTACTTCAATGCCCTACTCCATGTTGTAATGAAACTTTTGATAATGAAGATATAATTAAGCAAATGTATAAAAGTCAATCAAATATGAAAATTCCTACGGAATTAATTCCGTTATGTCCGCATTGCAAAAAGCCATTAATAACAAACTTGCGCTGTGACAACAGCTTTGCGCAAGATGAAGGCTGGCATAATGCGGCGGAGAGATATGACAATTTTTTACGAACAAGAAAAGGTCAAAATATTGTATTCTTGGAATTAGGTGTAGGCTACAACACACCCGCAATTATAAAATATCCGTTTTGGAGAATAGTATCGGGCAACAAAAATTCAATATACGTCTGCATTAATAAAGGCGAGTCGGTATGCCCAGAGGAAATAGAAAAACAATCAATATGTTTAGATGAAGATATTTATAAAGTTATAAAAGATGTCAAGGAAGTGATATAATGCACGATATATGGAATCCGTGGCACGGTTGCGTGAAATGCAGTGAGGGTTGCCAAAATTGCTATATGTATTTTTTAGACCGTGTTCGTGACAAAAGCGGCTCGGATATTTATAAAACAAAATCAGGATTTGACTATCCTCTGCAAAAAGACCGTTACGGCAATTATAAAGTGCAGAGCGGTGAGCTTATTCGCGTATGTATGACGTCAGATTTCTTTTTAGAAGAGGCTGACAAGTGGCGTGAAGAAGTATGGGATATTATAAAGCAACGCAGTGACGTAAAATTTTATTTGCTTACAAAACGTCCCGAGAGAGTGCATAAATGCCTTCCGTCAGATTGGGGCAACGGTTGGGAAAATGTATTTTTTAATGTTACCGCCGAAAATCAAAAACGTGCCGATGAACGTATTCCGCTATTACTTGATTTACCGTTTAAACACAAAGGAATAATGTGTGCTCCATTTATCGGTCCTATCAGTATCGAAAAATATCTGCAAAGCAGTCAGGTAGAGCGTGTAGTATGTGGCGGTGAAAATTACGACGGCTCACGTCCTTGTAATTTTGATTGGGTTAAATCATTGCGTCAAGAATGTGTATTGCATAATGTCACATTTTGCTTTATTGAAACGGGTACTTATTTTATAAAAGACGGTAAAAAATATCATATACCGAAAAAATCCACCCAAAGTAAAATGGCTTACAAATCAGGTATGAATTACGTCGGTAAACCGATTAAATTTAAGTTGTGTGATAATTTCGGCTTTGATATACCTGAAAATGAATTATATGTCCCCCACTATCGCAAAAATTGCGAACATTGCGGAAGTAAACTAATTTGCAACGGTTGTTGTGATTGCGGTAAATGTGATTAAGAACTTTGAAATGAATTTTCAGCCGCTAAAACTTCGTTCAACATAGGTATAGATACAGACGCACCTTTTCTTGATACTGCAATAGCTGATGCAACTGACGCAATTTTTAAGGATTTTTCAACAGTGTTCCCCATTGCTGTTTGTGCAAAAAAGTATCCTGTAAATGTATCTCCCGCGGCAGTTGTATCAATGGCATTAACCTTAAATGACGGCTGAAAAACGACTTTTTCGGTATCACTATACATACTTCCTTCACTTCCGAGAGTAATAATGATTTTAAGTTTTGGATAATTCTTTGCAAAATATTTTAAACCGTCCTTGGGATTATCACATTGGGTAAGCTCCGACATTTCCACTTCGTTGATAATTATATAGGAAAGCATATTAAAATCAAGATTTTTTATTTCATCGTTATACGGTGAAGGATTAAATATTATACACATTCCTTTTTTGTATGCTTTTTCTATGATATAGTCTATTTTATTTATTTCATTTTGAAGCAAAAGCATATCGCCTTTTTGAAATTTATCAAGCACTTCATCAACAAATTCTTCGGTTATTTTTGCATTTGAGCCGGAATAAAGAAAAATCGAATTATCACCATTGCGACTTACTTGAATAACAGCGTGTCCTGTTTTTTCGTCTACGTTTTTTATATTTGAAATATCGACACCGTTTGACTTTAAAACATCTGTAAGCATTTCTCCGTCAGTTCCGATACAACCTGCATGATATACTTCCATACCGGCCTTAGCTAAAGCGACTGATTGGTTAAGACCTTTTCCACCCGGAAATACTTGCATTGAATTACTTGTTTCTGTTTCTCCTATTGTGACGATATGGTCTAATTTATATACAAAATCAATATTACACGAGCCGAAATTCAATATTTTCATAACAGTCACACTCCCTATAAGACATTATTATTTATTTGTTGGCTTTTTAACTTTACCCAATCCGTGACAATGTGGGCATATAGTTTTGCCTATATCTGGATTCCATACATATTTTTTACCGCAAACAGGACATTTTTTGAATATCGGTATAATTGTCATTTGTATCACTCTCTTTCAATTAAATTATTTATCTCTTGCTGAATACTCAGTCGGCCACATACCTGTTTCACGTTTGAATGTTTTTGAAAAATAGTATGCCTCTTTAAAGCCGACTGCATCGGCGATGTCCTTGATTCTTAAATCTTTATTTTCTTCAATTAATTTTTTTGCTTTTTCAATTCTGTATTTTGTCACATATTCATTGGGTGACACACCTTTTTGTCGTTTAAACAATCGACTTATATAACTTGGTACAAAGCCAAATTCTTTTGACAAAACATCACTTGTAATGTTTTTATTATAATTATTAATCAGATATTCTTCCACTTCATTTGCAAGTTGTTCATATCTGTCCGGATCACGTTTATCAGTTCTCAATGACGACAATATTGATATAATATCATCTACAAATGCCTCATATGAAACAAAGCTTGCAAGAGCATTAACAAATTCCTTTTTTACACTTGTATTTTTTCGTTTCATAAGCTTTGGATAATTTAACGTATAAGTATCTAAGATTATATTTAAAAATCCGTTTATTTCTTCTTGTGTACATTCAGATGACATCATATTATTCATTACGGCGGTTAATTTGTTTTTTAATTCATCATTGTTTCTGTTTTTTATTGCAAAAACAATACCGTCGACATCTGCTTTTGAATATGGCTGTGATATATCTTCGTAACATTCCAATGTAGAATTACAACACAATAATTGTGATTTATTTAAGATAAGGTGCTTTATGAGTTGTTCTCGCAGTTTGCTGAAATACTTTCCTGTATCCTTAAATAAAACTCCTTTTTGATAAACAATAGTTACAGGAAGATTTTTGTTTGAAAATCCATCATAAATTTTGTGTATTAATTCCTCTTGCCTTTCTTCTGTTTCGGCAGTGATAACCATAAGCCGTTCAGAAAGCATATTACTGTTAAAGAAAATATATTCTTCCGACGGTGTAAGCAGATTATCCATAAAAGTATCAATTCCCGAATCCGTCCAAAAACGTTCACCGGGAAGAAGGACTTCCGAACCGTACAATAAATATGCTCCGGCACACGCAAGAACTACTATTGTATTATTATCGTCTGACATTTTACTTTTACTGCCTATCTCACTTTTTATCCTTGCCGTAAGCTCACTTACCTTATCTTTTGATATTGGCTTTAACAGATAGTCAAACACCTTATATTCTAAGGCTTTTCTCGCATATTCAAAGTCAGAATATCCGCTTACGATTATAACTTTTGTATCGGGTTTATTCTGATAAATCCAACCGGCAAGTTCAATTCCTGTCATTATAGGCATTTTAATATCTGTAATAACAATATCAAAATCTTCATTTTTTAGCTTTTCTACGGCATTTTTTCCGTTTATGCAACATTCAGTAACTTTAAAATCGGAATCAACCGATTCTAAAGTTGATTTAATCATTCGCATAATCGGAGGTTCGTCCTCAGCAATAAGCACTTTAAACATATTTTTACTCCCCCGCAACAATTTTTATTTCCATACCGTTATCGTTATATATATCATATTTGAGATTTTTGTTGTGCGTCATAGTAAGACGGACTATTGTATTTACAATACCCAATCCGCCGATATTCCCCACTTGTCTTTCATTTAATGCTTTATCTATTTTGTCTTTTATTTCGGCAATTCTTTCTTCGGATATTCCCGAACCGTTATCCTTTATGATAAGTTCCCACCTATCTTTCGTGCCTATCATCTTTATATCAATATTCCATGGTGGCTCTTTTTCTTTAAAAGCATGTATAAAACAGTTTTCTGCAAGCGGTTGTATAAACAATTTTGGCACCGGAATGTTCATCAAATCGTCTGAAACATCAATCTTATAAGAAAAATAATCCTCATATCTTGATTTCATCAATGCAAGATAATTTTTTGTATGGAGTATTTCTTCTTTAAGTGGTACAGTAACTTTTTGATATGCTGCAACGTATCTAAGCATATCAGACAATTCGACGCACATTGTGGAAACACTGTCACATCCTGCCTCACTTCCGGCAGAACTGATTACCGCCAGCATATTGTACAGAAAATGAGGATTCATTTGAGCCTGCAAAGCAAGTGCATATGCCTTTTTCTCTTGAATAATCGAACTATTCATTCTTTCAAGCATTTTTTCAAAACTGTCCTCAAGCTCTTTTATTTCATCAATAGCATCATCGTTGATGTGAGCCATTTTATCATCCGGTGCGTCAATTTTGCAAACGTGATTTGCTAATTGTGAAATCGGTTTTATAACTTCTTTTCCGATAGTTCGGCTTATCAAGAATACAAACACTAACAATATTGCATACAAAACTACAAAAATCGATAAAATAAATATTATATTTGTCTTTGTATTCGCTACGGGTGTTCGTATCATTATTTCCCAGTTTGCATTATTGACAAATGCCGAAGAATACTCGCTTCTTTCTCTTTCTGTATATACGGTCGGATATATAATTTTTCCGTTTGAACGGTCACAAATTAAAATCTCGGCATTATCTTCCGTATGCAGCATTTGTTCAAGCCTGTCCACGCTTGCTCTAACCTCAATTATACCGCAAACGGTATCGGAATAATCATTTTTAAGACTCTTTTTTAAAGTTATAAATTCTCTTGTACTTTCCGTCCAAGGATTTTCCGATGGTGCGGTTATTATTTTATCGTCGTTTTCTTCGATTTGATTTAACTCTATGGCATAATTTATATTTTCCATAGTGCTTTGAAATTTCTTTTTATCAATGAAGTAATTTTGATTTGATACAAAATCACCGTATCCGTTATAAACCGATATATTGAAATTACCGTTTCGATCAGTAATCAATCCGTTAAGGATAGATGAAACGTCAATTCCAAGCAAGACATTATTATTGAAAAAATTACTTTTATCATTTTTGGTATTGTTAAGGTTATAAAAAATATTTATTATACGAGGTTGACGTTTTACTTGTTGTGCAAGTACGTCTATTTCTTCTATGTATGTGTCGACCTGTCGAGCCATTGTTTCCGCAATTTTCGTCCCTGCATTTTCTGCCTCATAATTAAGTTTTGTCACAACAGAAAAGTACATTACAATCATTGCTACAGCTAAAATCAAAGCTATAAAAATCAAATATGGTCTGACAACTCTTTCAACAAGTCTTGAATGTTTTTTCATATCAAACTCCGTTTTTATTACATTTAGTAAAAAACTACAAATCATAGAAATATACAATCAATATATTGTACTATATTAACATATTAATTATACTCTATCGGCATTATATTTGTCAACGAAAAAATGTCCCTTTTAATAAAGGGACATTTTTTTAGGGGGGGAAATAATACAATTAATCAGTAATTAACTAAAATCAATAAACTTCTTTCCACTCAGCAATGTTTTCTGTATCAAATTTGAATGGGTCACCAAGCATTACTTCTGTACCACCATCTGCAGCTTCTGTAATCTTCTTTTCACCAAGGTCACCGGCATTAAATGAACCGCCTACATCACCTGTAATTGTGCCTTTTACAAGTGCATCCATTGTGTAACCTGACAAATAACCTATATCAACAGGATTCCATAGATACATCCAAGGACAAGTACCATCTTCGATAAACGGAGCCATTTCCGACGGCAAGCCAAGACCTGTTAGTTTTACATCTGACTGTTTATCTTGCAATACCTTACCTGCGGCAAGCATACCTACAGTTGTCGGAGCAATGATAACTTTAATAGATGAATCTGTCAAAAGTGCTTGTGTTTCTGATGTTGACTTTGTTGGGTCATCGTCACCATATGCAACTTTTATAAGTGGTGTATTTGCATACTTTTCAGGATTTTCTTCCAATTCTTTCTTCATCCATTCAATCCATAGATTTTGGTTTGTAGCTTGTGCTGTTGCAGACAATACAGCGATACCGCCGTTACCGTCTACCATTTCATAAGCCGCTTGAATTAGTCCTCTGCCGATTTTTTCAGGATCGGCTTGTTGAATATGAGTTTGTCTTGAATCTTTATTTACAGCACTGTCAAGCGAAATAACCTTAATACCTGCGTCCATAGCTTCTGTCAATGCAGGTTGCAATGCGTCTGCATCGTTAGCTGCAATAGCGATACCCGCAACGTTTTGTGCTACAAGCTGATTGATAATTTCAATCTGCTTTTCCGGTGTAGCCGCTTCAGGACCTTTGTAAAGAGGTTCTGCTCCGATTTCTTTACAAGCCTTTTCAAAACCGTCATATACTTTCTGCATATAAGGATTTTGTACGTCTTTCGCCACAAATGCGTATGTACCGCTTGCCGATGAGCCATCTGAACTTTGAGATGTTGTGCTTCCGCCACCACCTCCGCAACCTGCCATCATAGTTGCTCCGATTATTGCCGTTAGACCTAATGCCAATAGTTTTCTTGCTTTCATGTTTAAAACCTACCTTTCTTATTTTAAAGTTTTCCTTTATTTTTCGGAGTTTCCTACTCCGATTGATACTAAGTTATTTTTGCGACTTTGTCGCCATTGCTTTAAGTTTTTTGAACCAATTCATATTACCGATACTATCTCTGAAACTTGGAATTGCAACTGCAATTATCAATAGTAAACCTACAACTATCATAATAATCTGGCTTGATGCGTTGATTAGACCAAGACCATATCTTAGATAACCGATTACCATAATAGCAAGTGTTGCACCAAGTATTCTTCCTTTACCGCCCGAAGTTGATACTCCGCCAAGTACAGCCATTGCTATAATATCAAGTTCATATCCCTTTGCAACGTCAGGACGTACACTTGACATCTTTGATGCAAGGTAAATTGCTGCAATTGCTGATAATAAACCTGTCATTGTATAAACAATAACTTTAATTTTATCTGTTTTCACACCCGAAAACTTTGCAACAGTTGTTGAATTACCCATTGCATAACATCTTCTGCCGAATTTTGTATAGTGAAGAAGATATGCGAAGAATAAAGCCTCAACTACTACAAATATTAATGCGTATGGAACCATTCCACCGATTTTACCGGCTGCAATTTGTGTAAACCAATTTGGGAATCCTCCCACCGAATTGGTTTCCAAAATAATCTGTGCTATTCCTCTGAATATTATCTGTGTTGCAAGCGTTACAATCATACTTGACAATTCAGGGAATTTTACAAGGATAATTCCGTTAATTAAACCGCATACAGTGCCTGTGACAAGTGCAAGACCGATTGCTCCAATCATCGGAACTCCTGCGTCAAACGCAACACCCATAATTGTTGCTGAAAGAGCCATAATTGACGCAACACTGATGTCGATTTCACCGAGCATTAATACGAATGCCATCGGAAATACTACTATTGCTTTATCCAAGAAGTCACGGGTTGCATTTAAAATTGATTTTGCATGTGCATAATACGGTGACGCGGATATATTAAATACATTTACCAATATAAGCATTAATACAAGCATCCACTCCCATTGAAAAAGAAATCTCTGCCAAGAAAATCCTCTTTGGGCTGATATTGTTCTTGTACCGTCACTGCTTACAGCCTGTTTTACATACTCTTTAGCCATCAGATATTCCTCCTTCTCAATGCTTTCATTTCAACGTTTCTTTGAATTAACGAGTTTGCTATAATTGAAAGAAGTATAATCAAACCGCGAATTGCCTCTTGCCAGAATGAAGATACATGGATAAGCGGCATTGCGTTGTTAAGAATACCAAGTAATACAGCACCCAACAATACGCCTTGTACTCTGCCTGTACCGCCATTAATGCTTACACCGCCAAGTACGCAAGCTGCGATTACATTCATTTCATATCCGGTACAGGTTTCACCTTGAGCAACTCCGTATTTACAAACATAAAGTATACCGCCTAAGCCGGCTACCGCACCTAATATAGTATAAACCATAATTAATGTTCGATCTGTTTTGATACCCGAAACTCTTGCACTTTCTTCACTGTTTCCTACTGCATAAATCTTTCTGCCCGTACGGGTTTTATTTAGGAAGAATGCGGCAATTATATAAACAACTATTGCTACAACTATAAGATTATTTATACCAAGAAACTTTCCTGTCGCGATTGACAGAAACTTTGTACCCATTTCCTGTTGTTTTATCCAACTTCCGTTAGCAACTAAATATGTAAGTCCGCGATATATATTCATCATACCGAGTGTTGCGATAATAGGTAATATTTTCAGTTTAGCAACCAATGTACCGTTTATGAAACCACATACGATACCGACTGCTATCGATACTAAAATTATTACCACTCCGGGAACTGCTTGATTATTTTTAAGTATCGTTCCGCCGACCATTGCACCCAACGCCATTATCGAGCCGATTGAAAGGTCGATACCGCTTGTGATAATTACCATCATCATGCCTACCGCCGTAATTGCAAGAACTGCTGTTTCTGTGAACATATCGGAAATGTTTTCAAGTGTGAAGAAGTTTCCTCCACTTCTTATTTCAATAAATACAGAAAGTGCAATCATTACAATAATTAAGCTGATTTCACGAATATTCGATGAAAAGAATTTTTTTAACTTCATAATTAAATTACACCTCCTACATATTCATTGCGGCCTCAAGAATTTGTTCTTGAGTAACGCCTGTTGCATCTGCAAAAATCTTAGATACTCTGCCCTCTTTCATAACAAGGATTGTATCTGCCATACCCAATACTTCCGGCATTTCCGAAGAAATCATTATTACTCCGAAACCTTGTGCCGCCAATTCTGACATAATTTCATATATCTGTGCTTTTGCACCTACATCGACACCCTTTGTCGGTTCGTCAAGGATAACTACTTTCAAATCGGAATTTAAAACCTTTGCTACGATAACCTTTTGTTGATTACCACCTGACAAACTTGACGCCTTATCAAATACAGAAAGAGCCTTTGTTTTAACTTTTTCCAAAAGTTCTTTTGAACGTTCACGTTCTGCTTTTCTGTTTATAACAGTGAACTTAGTAAATTTTTCAAGTGTTGATAATGTTACGTTTTGTCCCAATCCCCAATCAAGAATCAGACCTTGTTTTTGTCTGTCCTCAGGCAAATATCCGATACCTGCTTTCATAGCGTCTGACGGATGTCTTATTGAAAGTGTTTTTCCTTCCAAAATGACCTTTCCTTTATCGGGTCTTTCAATACCCATAATACCTTGACATACTTCTGTTCGTCCTGCACCGACAAGTCCTGTCATAGCAAGGATTTCGCCCTTGTGAAGTGAAAAAGAAACATCTTTGTAGTACCCTGTCTTTGATAATCCCTCAACTCTGAAAATTTCTTCTCCTCTTTCAACTTCTTGCTTAGGATAAATTTGAGAAATTTCACGTCCGACCATTTTTGAAATCAATACTTCATTTGAAATTTCATCTACATTCCATGTACCTATGTACTGTGAGTCACGAAATACGGTTACTCTTGTAGCAAGTCTGTACATATCTTCAAAACGATGCGAGATAAATATTATTGAACAGCCTTCATCTCTAAGTTGTTCTGTAATTCTGTATAATTCCTCACATTCTCTTTTTGAAAGAGCCGCCGTAGGCTCGTCCATTATGATTATTTTTGCATTTGTAGAAATGGCTTTTGCAATTTCTACTATCTGTTGTTCCGCAACTGTCAGATTACCCATACTTGAATGTGGGTCAATGTCACTTCCCAATCTCTCCAAAAGTGCTTTTGCATCCTTGTGCATTTGTTTCCAATCAATTGTATGGAACTTTGTCATTTTCTCGTGCCCTATGAAAATGTTTTCCGTTACACTTAAATGTTGATATGCCGTACCGTGCTGATAAATAGCGGCAATACTTAATTTTTGTGCATCTTTAGGATTTTTTATTTCTACTTTTTCGCCGTTAATGAATATTTCACCTTTTTCAGCTTGATGTACTCCGGTGATAACTTTTATGAATGTTGATTTTCCTGCACCGTTTTCACCCATAAGAGCATGTATTTCACCTTGTTTTAACTGAAAGTGAACATTATCAAGAGCCTTTACTCCGGGGAATATTTTCGTTATTCCTTTTAGCTCAAGAATGTATTCAGACATCTCTCTCATTCCTTTCTTTGTTTATTTGTTGACTTTATTTTAACTAAAATCATTAATATCTTCAATGGAAAAAATCGAAAAGAAGATGTAAAATTTTAAAAAGTGTATTATTTTAAATTTTTCTATCGTGTTAGTTGTGCAGATAAGTGCACAAACCGTTTGGGGATACCTGAAATATTTAGGTTTGTTTAAAATGCTGTACCTTGCAATAATGGACGTCATGAAAAATGGATTAGTCGCCGTCGTGATTGGATATGAGCCTCATTCTCAGTTGGAGTTCTTCTTTACTGATAGAATCCGCTATTGACGATTGCTGATTTTTTTAACGCAAAAGCGGACGGAATTTAATTCCGTCCGCTTAAATAAATTTTTCTATACCATTTTGTATTTACACAAAACTAAAAGAATACTTTTTTAGTTATTGTATATCTCTGCTATTGCTTTACCTGCCGCTATGCCAACTGTATTATATGCGATTTGGTGAAAATGATAATTGTCTTTCATATTTTCCTTAAATTCAAGGAATGAACCTACTGTATAAACATTATCATTCTCACTTGCAAGTTCTGCTTGTGCATCGTGTACTGTGACATATGCCTCATCATGTTTGCCGTCTGTATCGTCGTCACCGTTATAGTGACCTGTTTGAACTATGAACATATCTGTAACGCCCACTGTTTTCATATACTCAAACACATTAAGCGTCTGTGACTTATATGACACTGCCGACTGACTTCCCGAATAAATTTTATCCGCGTCTGCTTCGCCTTGACACCAAACCATAAAGATATGATTTACAGTATAACCGTTATCTTCAAGATATGTTTTAGCAATGGTAAGTCGCGACTGTGCCTCATTCTTTTGTGCCGCAGTATTCCAATATCCTATATTTGTACCGCCTCTTGATGCTTGAACTCCTACAATCGGAACACCTGTTTCGGCATAATAGCTGTTCATAAGTGATGAAACCATATCCCCACTTCTTCTGTCTACACCGTTACTTCCGTTGTCATTTATAGAATCGTTGTTTTCACTCTTGCCAAAAGGTTCTGATACACTGAATAACATATCTGCATTTGATACACTTCTGAATTCATATCCTGCGCCTATCGGGCATTCTGTCGCGTCAGCGTATTCACCACGTCCTGCCATATTTGACTGCCCCATAAATATAGCCAAGTCAACAGTTTTTGTATTTTTAGTCTTATTGTCTGTTAAATTCTTTGCAAACAACCAATCAAGCAAGCCTGATGTATTCGCAGCTGACTTCAGAATATTATGACCTTCACCGTAAATTTCTTTATATTCAACATTCGTCGCACCGTTTTCGACAAGTGCTTTGTATATTGCCTTTGAAGAATTATTTATTTCCGTATCATCCTCACTACCCGCAAAAATCATTACCCCTGTATTATTTTTTGCTATTGCCTGTGCTGACGTTGTATCGTCTTTTCCAGCTATTGCAATCATTCCTGCATACTTATCAGGATTATCAGAAACAACCTTATAACAACCCTCTGTACCCTCTGAATAACCTGCAATATATACTTTCTCACTGTTTACACTATACTGATTTTTAATATCATTTACAACTCCGTCAATCATATCCGACAAATCAGTCCAATTACTATCCGCACTGCATTGCGGTGCAACAAGAATACAAGGATTTGTGCTTTCCTGTTCTATAACCTTATCAAATAAATCTTGTGCGTTATACAACTGCTTTTCATTATCGTTGCCCTTTCTTGTTTCACCGTGCAAGAACATTACTACCGGATACGATACTGAACTGTCATAATTTTCAGGAAGATAATATCTGTATTTCATTGTACTTCCGTCTTTTGTATATGTTCCGCTTTTAAACTTAGGAAACGCAGTTTCGTCTGTATCCGATGAATCGGTTTCATATTCTCTTACTACAAGATTGTCAAGATATATACTTCTGTCAGCTTTCTTTGAACGTTCCGACTTAAACGATATATCTGAAATCAATCCTGTTTCTGCTCCTGTGAGCTTGCCGGTAAATGATTTTGAGCCTATGTTTACAGTAACTGTATTAGTTGCAAAATTAATCTCATTTGACACTTGTGTTACTGACGCTGACATACCGTCACCATTTACCTTTGATACCGCTGATGTAACATCACCGTCAACAGCAATTTCTTCACCGCCGATAACCATACTTCCTGTACCGTTATATACGTTAAATGAGCAATTAACAAGATTTGTACCTTCACTGTCATCAATCGTGTATGTAAACGTCTGTCCGCCCAATGCACCGACATACAAATCAAAATTAACATTCGCCTTATTACCGATTGCAGGATTTAATTTCAATGACAAAGTACCCGGTGCAGTTACATTGGCGTTAAATTTAATATTCTGATTCGTTTCATTCCAAGCCGCAGAGCCTGACACAACCGTTACATTTTCGCCCTCTGTAGCCGTTGTATTTTCTGTGAAGTCCCACTTCTTTTCGGTTGTCGGTAAAACCTCGGTATTGGCTTTTATAAACTTTTCAGCCTCTGCAACGGAATAAACTCTTGTCACTCCGCTTTCTTCACCTCTGATAACCTTACTGTCACTGTCAGCAGAAAGAGTCGATAAATCTTTATATGTATATGAATAATCGGTTGTTTCATATCCCATACTCTTTAATCCTGCCGCAATAAATGATGACGCAAGCAAAGCGGAATGTTGTGTCAAGTGTAGGTTATCGCCTACCTGATAATTATTAACCGTCCAATTCGTATCATTTGTATCTGTTTTGGCTTGATTTACATATAATTGAGTGTATTTATTAAGATCTATGCACTCCACACCGATACTCTCGGCAAATTCAGTTATAGCATTAATCTTTGTTGATGTGCTGTATGTGAAATATGTTTTGTGCTGATATTTACTGTTGTAAACAGGGCTTACAAGAACAGGTACTGCACCTTTTTCTTTCGCCATAGCCGCCATTTCACTCATATACTGTTTCATTTCATCAATAGTAATCTTATTTGATGAACTTACCGAATCATTAATACCGAAGTCAATAATCAAAACATCATCTTTTTGAATTAACTTTTTAACCGATTCAAAACATTCGTTATACCAAGTCTTAACCGTAGCACTCGGCTGACCGAAGTTTGCAACCGCATATTTTGTCGGTGATAAGAACTTTTCAAGCTGCATACCGAAGCCTGTCATCATAACTTTATTGTTATCCAAGTCGTCACCGTCTGCATTTTGCGGATAGTAATTTGCAGATTCACTGTCACCCGCTATCCAAACAACTTGCTTTTTATACTTTTTGGGTACTCTGACAACTTCAACCGACGCAACTCTCTCGTTTCCGCCCGAAGTATTACCGATTGCAAGATTTATCTGACCGCCTGTAACTTCCATTCTCGGTGCATACATTACACCGTATTCTGACGGACGGTTTTGTGAACCCGATGATGTAGTATTATTTATAATCTGAACACCGTTATTATAAACATCTGCTCTCGCTCCGCCTTTTCTGTATACAGTAATGTCATAAAAACCGTCAGGTACATCTATTTTTATAGTATTGTCACCTGTCGGCAAGCAACCGTTTTCGTTAATATGATAATCACCGTTTCCAAGTCCGTAACCTTTTTCTTCTGTATAAGAATTTGCATTGACTTTTACATATCCGTTTATATATTCATCTTTTGATGAAGAAGTATTGGTAAATTCAAATTTATACTCCGGCACTACCGTCACTTCTGATTTTGACGTATTATGAACTTTTCCATTTTCTGCCTTGACACTTTCGTATGTTCCGTCACCGTTATAAACTCTGTATGTATTGCTATCATACGAAGTAAGCTCTGATACGTCTATATATTCGTCTGATGATGTTATTTCTTCTGATGAATCATCTCCGTCTGATAAATCTTCTATATCGCTTACTTTTATCGAATGCGTTTTTCCGATTGGGTTCATCTTATCCAAACTGTCCCAATTCATCACTTTTACTGCATATCCGTCTTTGGTTGCAGGCATTTTAAGTGTCAAAGTTTTTTCGGCTGTATTGTCTGTTTCAGTGACAACCTGCTTTAAAAGTCCGTCTTTATCGTATAGCGCACAGATTGCAACGCCCTCAAAACCTTTATCAATATCAACTAAAATTGAACCGTTCTTTATTGATGTACCTGTAATTTTTAACCTTTCCGTTTCAGGCTTTTCAAGATTTATAACTTGAGGTATATCGTCTTGTTTTTCACCTGTCACAAGTTGTGCCACACGAGTAGTTATTTGAGGTAAGATATAGTTTGAGAAATCTGTATAATAATGATTATAATCTTTCCACATACTCATAAGTGCCGTGGCTCTTTCCTGTGCTTTTGCTCTTGCCTCAATTTCGTTTTTTCCGCTTTGAATTGCAGTATTATATACTGTTCGTACATCATTTGTCATAACGTTATCTGCAATTTTTCCAATATCGACAAAGCCTATAATATTTGTATCGTTCGCTCTTTCGTTATATACTTCTCTGATTGCGGTATCATAACTGTTTGTTCTCATACCTTTGAACAATACATTATCTGCGTCATAAACCTTGTCTTGAGTTGAGCCGTAATTACCTGTCGGTGTGTAACTGCCCAATATTACCTTTGCGCCCATTGCTTTGATAGCGTCTATATAAATGTTATTATACTCTTTAAATTCATCTTTTGTCGAAGATGTATCATTTGTTCCCATACCGCTTATTGAAACAACGTCACCCGGTTTAATACCGCATAGGACATTGTTAAGTAAACCTTCTGTATAATATGAACGGTGCTGACGTCCTGCTTGACCGCTGTTATAAAATGCACTTATAACATTTGATAGTTTCGGATAATCAGACAATGTATTATTAAGCGTATAAGCCCAACTTCCGTTTTGCTGTACCGTAGAATCGCCTATTGTCCACCATGCAGGCTTACTGTTTGCTGTGCGTTCTACTTTTTCAACTGTTAATGATGATAGTTTACCGTCACCCGAGAATGTAATATCGAGCATACCGTCACCGAATACCGCCGTTTTATATGTATCACTTTCTAATGTCTTTTTAGTTCTTTCAAAGCCTGTAAGTGACGAATTTACTCTTTCACACTTAATTGTGCCCTCATAAACTGCCGTAATTTCATATACTTCACCTGCTGTCAAGTTAAGTTTAAAACCAAAATTCTGACCGCTCATATAGCTTTCACCGTCTGCACAAGTTCCGTCTATACCAAAGCCACGACTTTCCTTATATTCGGTTGAAGAAGTAACTGATGTATAACCGTCTTTTGCACTTGTTGTGAAATTGAATTTTAGATTATATACGTTTACCTTAACCGATTTTTCAAGCGTTTTACCATTTGAATCGGTTGAGATTGCTCTAACATAGATATCTGTCGGCTTTGCTGATGATGATACTGTTAATGTACCGTCACTTGCAATTTTTATATCACTGCCTGTATATTCTGTTGTGTTATCAGAATTGTATAGTTTGTATGTTACAGTCTTGTCTATCAATACTTCCGCATTTCCGTTTTTAACAACTGCCTCATATTTGTTACTGCTCGGTATTTGTGCACCGACAGGTGATTTTACAAACGCAATACTGTCATTTTTACCGATTAGTTTTACTGTCTTTGTTACAGACTTTCCGCCTAATGTCGCTTTAACAGATACGTCGCCGGCAGATGCCGTTGAGCTTACGACAAGATCTGCCGAATGTGAATCAGCGCTATCCGTTTCAACAGAAACACCATCTGCAAATTCATCGTCAATATTCCATTCAGCTGTACCGAATGCAATATTACCGTCTGTCATATTTGCAGATACTGTCATAGGCACTTTTACACTGTCGCTTGCAGGAATATTAACTGTATCCTGCCCGTTTATTTTAAATGAATCTGTGTCAATCTGTGCCGATTGAATTTTAACATTATTTATATCTATAGAACTCGATTTATCTTTTGATAATGTAATTCTATAGTACTTGCCTGTTGTGTAATTTGCATTGAAGTTTATCAATTCAGATTGCATTAACGGAGTTTTGCCGTTATAATCGCCGTTTGAATCCAAGTTATATATCTTTGCTATACATTTTTTTACTGTCGGATCGGCTGTTACAACTATGTGATACCACTTATTCTTTTCACCTGTTCCGATTTCTGTACCGTTCAAGCTGAATTTTGAATCTGTGAAAGAGAATTCAAAGCCAACTGATGTGCTTTCTGTCACGTTTCCGCCTATATAACCGACAGTTCCGTCTATGCCGAAACGCACATCTTGTTCAAAATTAGTTTGTGATGTAATCTGCCCTACATTATTGTTAATATATGATGAGTTTCCTGTAAGTTCGCGAGACAGACTCAAATATTTACCGCCGTTATCTGATTTCAAAACAACATTACTCTTATCAGAGCCGTCTGTTGACCAACCGCCTGTTAAAATATCGTTTTGCGATGTTGTATATCCGACTAAACCGTTTTCGTAATTGTTGTAATCTACGGTATAACCGGCTTTTGGCAAGTATACATCAGAATTAGCCTCTGTATCAGCTAACAGTACCAACGGGCGTGACACTTTGGCTGTCTTGCCGTTATATGTAACTGTGGCAGTTACCATGCCGTAATAGTTAGCCGATGTATTCTTTAGTTTAAAATTGACTGAACTTTGATTTGCACTGTTTACCGTTACACTTCCGTAACTGTCACAATACACCTGTGTTCCCGGGAAAGTTCCGCTTTCACCTGTCGGCTTGCCGCCAAGTGTTCTGAAACCGTCAAACTGCCAATCAATTTTATAATCTTTTACCCTTGAATCAGGATTTGTTACTATACTTGTTCCTCTTTCACCGACAATCTTCAATGAAATTTCATTGTCAGCATATGTATCGGAATCAGATCCCATAGTAAGCATATTGTCTGTCGGGAATGAATTAAATTCTACCGTTGCAATATTTTCAATATAGTCTTGTGATATTTGTGCTGTGATTGTTGTATCTTTTGTAATTTGATATTTGTTTAAATCGTCAGAGCTTAATAGTTGACCGTCAATACTCCAGCCCTCAAAATACTTACCGTATGCCGACATATCCGGTACGTTTGCAACACTTTCACCGTCATAGACATACTGTGAAAATTCATCAATACTGTTATTTATTTTTACTGTATGGAATACTTCGCTTAAATCCGAATCAAGTGCTTTTGAAATTTTGATATTGTCAATGCAAGTATCAACTCCGCTTGACGGTGCCAATAGTGCAAGACAGCTAAATGATGTTATATCATCTGACATATTTGTTCTTCCGCGATAAAATACCGTATTTCCGTCAAGTGACGTTATGTATGCCGTAGCCGTTTTATTTGTAAAATCGCCTATCACTTTTACATGAATCCAATCATCAGGTATTTCTTTTGTCAAAACAGTCGGTTGGGCATATCTGTCAAGCGAAAGTCCGCTGTCCGATACACTGTTATTTATAACAAATTTATTTAAGCTTGCCGGTCTGTTCATTTTAAATGCATACTTTGCATTACTGTAACAACCGTGATTCATATATAGTGAACCTGTTTTTTCAAGAACTTCAAAATTAGAAACATTCGTTTTATAATTTGTTGTCTTTATATCTGCCTCAAGGACAAAATTATCCTTAATTTCAGTTATGCCTTTGTATGTTGAACGTGCAGTACCGCTTTTACCTGAAGTAACTGCAAGATATTTGTTTATTGTTTGATTGCTGTCACTTTTTAATTCTGCTGTTCCGGCAGGTGATTTCCAACCGTCAACGCTTGTACTGTTACCCGACGCTTTATCTCCGACCGTACAGTTTTCAAAATTCTCCTCATATAAGACTTCTCTCTCAACATCTGCTTTAGGTGTTGACTGTGGATTTGATGTTTGTATCGGATTCTCTGTCGGTGCTACAGTTTCTTTTGGAGTTTCAGTTGGTGTGAATGTAATATTTTGTAGATATGAAGTTCCTTTTCTGTAACCCAAATACATTGTTTCTCCTGCTTTCATATCATAAGTACCTTTATCCGAATAACCTTTATAAGTGCTGTCAATATAAACACCTAACGCACTGCCGGTAAATATTGCACTACCGTCTGACGGTGCAGTAAATGATACATAACTTCCATTGCTGTATGACGAATTGGCATTTGTAACCTTACTGCTCTTTAAGTAAACCTTTCCGTCTGCCGATACATATGTTCCTGTATACGTTAAAACCGCTTTTGTATAATCGTCAATATCGTATATATCATCAGCCGTTCCGTATGTTGTATCTGCATTATTTTTGACAAGTGATGTAAAATCACACGAATATGTATTATCATTTTCTGCAAATGACGTTACAGAAAAAGCAGAAAACATTGATATACACATTGCCAATGTTGTAATTAGACTTATAACTTTTTTGCACTTCATAGTTATACTCCTTTCGCACAATTACTTTTTTATTAATTAAATTATACAATTTTATAAAGAAGTTTTGAATTGCAAATTATAGAGAAAAGTTTGCAAATAGTGACATTATAAAAAATACCGATTGAAATTTTCAATCGGTATAAATTTACTTGTTGGTTTTAGGCGGACGCTCTCCGAAGAATTGATATAGATTGCACTTAATCATACCGTTATACAATTTACGCTTTTTATTTGCTTTTTTTCCGAACAGCGATTCAAAGTTTTCGTTTGATGCGATAATATAATACGACCACTTATCAAGTGCATTAAAGCTTTTGCCTATTTCCTTATACAGTTTTTCACATTCTTTAATTTCACCTATTCTTTCACCGTAAGGCGGATTACAAATAATTGTACCATACGGCATATCGAAGTGAATTTTTCGTGCGTCACCTTTTTCCGCTTTAACAAAGTCACCCACACCTGCAATTCGGGCATTTTCATTTGTCAATTCAACATATTCGTTTTCTATATCATACGCATAAATTTCAAGCGGCACATTTCTTTCCAAGCTTTTAGCTTCTTCAACGGACTTAACCCACAACTCTTCATCTATCCACGCAAAATTCTGTGCCGCAAATTCTCGCTTTATTCCCGGAGCAATGTTTCTTTTTATCATTGCGGCTTCAATAGGAATTGTACCGCTGCCGCAAAACGGATCACATAGCGGATATTCAAATTTCCAATGACTCAGTTCAACCATTGCGGCGGCAAGTGTTTCTTTTAGCGGTGCAACATTTGAATGTTGTCTGTAACCGCGTTTGTGAAGTCCCTCGCCAGACGTATCTATCATAAGTGTAACTTTATCTTTAAAAATTGAAAACTGTATTTGATAATTTGCGCCGTCCTCCGGCAACCATTCTATGCCGTATTTATTTGAAAGACTTTCAGCAGTTGCTTTCTTTATAATTGCCTGACAATCCCTTACGCTTGCAAGAGTTGACTTTAAGGAATATCCTTTCACAGGAAAAGCGTCATTTTTGCCAATCCATTTACTCCAATCAACAGCTTTTGTCTTTTCAAACAATTCGTCAAACGTGACCGCAGTAAATTCGGCAGTTTTTATAAGCACTCTCTCTCCTGTTCTTATCCACATATTTGCTCTGCAAACAGCCTCATTATCACCCATAAACGTAACTCTGCCGTCCTCAACTGAAGTTGTTTCATAGCCAAGACGACGTACTTCTCTTGCGACAAGCGATTCAAGTCCGAACAATGTTGTTATTATAATTTCAAATTTCTCCATTTGTAAACCTACTTTTTCTTCTTATTGTATTTCTTAAAACTCTTTTTCCTTTTTGACTTCTTACCGTGTTTTTCCGATTTAGGAATTTCTATCGGTTTTGCGAACTTTTTAAGTAACTTACGGTCCGCGTCTTTAGCTAAAACAAAGTCAATCTGTCTTGAAAGAATATCAGTTCTCGCAACAACTATATTTACCACATCACCGGTAGTATACGACTTCTGTTTTCTTCTGCCGGTAAGCGTATTTACCTTTTCGTCATACTCATAATAATCATCGGTCATATTTTCAACTCTTATTAAACCCTCAACCGAATTTTCAAGTTCTACAAACATACCGAAATTAGTCACATTTGCAACCACACCCTCAAAGGTTTGTCCAATAAATGATGACATATAAGCCGTTTTCATCAAATCGTCAACGTCACGTTCGGCCGTTTCCGCATTTACTTCACAATCGCTTGAATGTTTGCTTGCCGCCGAAACGTAACCTGCAAGATATGAAATTCTGTTCCCCGTAACCTTGCCGTCAAGAAAATCTTTTAATATTCTGTGTATTGCCAAATCGGGATAACGTCTTATCGGCGAAGTAAAATGACAGTAATATTTTGCCGCAAGTCCGAAATGACCGAGATTTTCTTCACTGTACTTTGCTTTCATAAGTGAATGCAGCATTGTTGACGCAACAATACGCTCCTGCGGTGTATCTTTTACTGTATCGAGTATTTGTTGCAGAGCCTTTGGATGAATAGGTGTATCTCTGTCAATCTTACCCTTAAACGACAATCCGAAATGAAGTATAAATTCATTAAAAGTCATTATCTTTTCAAGTGTCGGTGCCTCATGGTTTCTGTATACAAACGGTATTTCAGACCAAAAAGCATATTCGGCGATTGTTTCATTTGCCGAAAGCATAAATTCTTCTATCATTTTGTTTGAAGTACCGCGTACTTCTTTTTCTATTTCAATCGGCTCTCCGTTTTCATTCACAACTATATGACTTTCAGGAAAATCGAACTGTATCGCACCTCTTAAAGTACGTTTATTCTTTAATATTTGTGCCAAGTCCTCCATTAGTTTCAATGTCGGCAAAATATGCTTGTATCTCTCACAAAGTTCTTCGTCACCGTCTTCAAGCATTTTATTTACATTATTATATGTCATTCGTTCTTTTGAGCAAATAACCGATTTACAAAGCTTGTGGCTCACAACATTTCCGTCACCCGTAATTTCCATAAAAACAGACAAAGTCAATCTGTCCACTTGCGGATTAAGACTGCAGATGCCGTTTGAAAGACTTGTCGGCAGCATAGGAATAACTCTGTCTGCCAAATACACGCTTGTACCACGCTTGTATGCCTCATTTTCAAGTGCTGTACCCTCTTTTACATATTCCGAAACATCGGCTATATGCACACCGAGATAATAGTTCCCGTTGTTCTTTAACGTAAGAGATACGGCATCATCAAAATCTCTGGCGTCATCACCGTCAATGGTGAAAATAATCATATCTCTTAAATCTTCTCTGCCTGCAAATTGGCTTTCCATCACTGTTTGAGGGATTTTATCAGCCTCATTTAATGTTTCTTTATCAAATTCCTGCTTAATATCATTTCCTAATATAATACCCTCAATGCAGCTTTTAAGCGAATCCTGTTGTCCGAGAACACTTATAACTTCACCGAAAATCTTTTTCTTGTCACTGTATCTTGTAATCTGTACGGCAACTCTGTCACCCATTTGAGCCGTCATTGCGTCCGATTGAGCTATAATTATTTTTGAATATATTTTTTTATTGTCGGGGCGAACATGAAAATATCTGTCCTTTTCCTTATATATAACACCTACAATAACTTTATTTCCACGCTCAAGCACCTTAGTTATATGACCTTGACGATGACCTTTTGAATTATCGTTATCATCAATGTGAACTATAACTCTATCGCCGTTTATTGCGTCAGCCATATCGTCGCCCGATACAAATATATCGCTTTCGTTTTCGTCGTCGCATATTACAAAACCGAAAAAGCCTTTTGCATTGCAGCTTAGTTTGCCGACTACCGTTGAGCTTTCGCCCTCTATGCTCATATATCTGCCTTTTTTAGTTATATATATTTTGCCCTCGATACATAGTTTTGTTAATATATCACGCAATTTTTCTTCATCTTCCGGCGGTACATCAAGTACAACCATAAGTTCTTGAAATTTAAGCGGAATATATTCTTTTGAACACATATATGAAAGTATCTTTTCTTTTCTGTCCATTTTTCTCTCCTATTTTTGTCAATTTAATTCCAAATAATTCTTCACTTATAATCATTCTATAACAAATATGTAATATACGCAAGTATTTTATACCTATGATTAATCTGATTGTAACCTTTTTGTTACATTATAGTAATATAATTTTTATTGACGAAAAGGTTGTATAGCGATATAATAACTTTATGCTATTTTATAATGGGTTTTAATGAGCAAATAGAACCCAACAAAGAAAGGAATGGATACGCAAATGAAAAAGAAGAGCATTATCACTCTTTGTTTCGTTGTTGTATGTGCCATTTTGCTTAACTATGTAGCCTTTATAGGTTTTAACATAGCTGGTTTTTCATATGGCGGTATGTTCGGCGAAACAGGTATCAAAAAGGGCATCGACTTAGCCGGAGGTTCAGTTATAACTTTCCAAGCTGATTCAGACGCTCCGACCGACGACCAAATGCAGGTTGTCGAATCAATTTTCCAAACTCGTATGACTAATGCGGGATATACAGAAGCACGTATATCTCAAGGCGAAGGCGGAAAAATTACTGTTGAAATACCTTCAGTATTTGAAACAGACCAAGCTGCAAGCCTACTTGGCGATACAGCAAAACTTACATTTAACGATGCTGACGGCAACGTAATTCTTGACGGTGCTACAGACATCAAGAACGCTTCTTACCAATACGGTAAGACTTCACAGACAGGTTCGGCTCAATCTTACGTTCAGGTTGAATTTAATGCTGAAGCAAAGCAAAAGTTTGCCGACGCAACTAAGGCTGCTGCCGCAAGATCAAGTGAAGGCAAAAACTACATTTCAATTCAAATGGACGGAAAAGATATTTCTTCTCCGAGAGTTTCAGAAGAAATCAATTCTGACTCATGTATAATTTCAGGCGATTTCACTCCTGAAACCGCACAAGACCTTGCTAACAAGATTAAGTCTGGTCAACTTCCGTTTGATATGAAAGTTATTTCTCAGGAAACAGTAGGTGCCGAACTTGGTGCAAATGCACTTCCTACAAGCCTTTTGGCTGCTGCAATCGGTATCATTCTTATAATGATCTTTATGGTTATTATGTACAGAATTCCTGGTCTTATCGCAGATATTTCATTGTTAATATATGTCGGACTTATCGGTTTGGCAATGGGTATATTCCATGTTAACCTAAGTCTTTCAGGTATTGCCGGTATCGTTCTTTCAATCGGTATGGCGGTCGATGCTGACTGTATCATATTTGAAAGAATGAAGGAAGAATTAAAAGTTGGTAAAACTATCAGAGCATCTGTTTCGGCAGGTTTTGATAAGGCATTCTCAGCAATCCTTGACTCTAACATTACAACAATCATTTCTTGTGTAGTTCTTTACATCTCAGGTATCGGTGCCGTTACAGGTTTTGCTACTACACTTGGAATCGGCGTTATTTTGAGTATGTTTACTGCTATCGTTATCACAAAGTTCCTTCTAAAGCAACTTGTAGGTATCGGTATCGAAAACAGAAGTCTATTCTATAACGCAAAAGCAAAAAAAGGAGGTGCGGAAGAATAATGAAAGATTTGACTAAAAACAGATGGAAATTCGTGCTTATCCCCGCACTAATTGTTATTGCCGGTATTGTTCTATATATCGTACACGGCGGATTTAACTTCGACGTTGAATTTATGGGCGGTATCAGAATGCAAGTTAATATGCACACTGATTTCGACAATAAAGAAGTCGCTGACTTAATCCAAGAAAAAACTGTTGATACTGTATCAGCAAAAGTTCAAACAGGTGACAATCCTCAGGTTGCAGTAATCAAAACTCCTCCTGTTGACGAAACTGTTAAGACTGAAATTTTCAATGCACTAAAAGATAAGTATAATCTTTCAGATGATGATTTACTTTCAGTATCATCTGCATCAGCAAGTTTCGGTAACGAAATTCAAAGAAAAGCTTTGCTTTACACATTGCTTGCTATAATCTGTATCTTGATTTACATTGCAATTCGTTTCGAGTGGAGAAGTGCTATTATGGCTGTTATAGCTCTTGCAATCAACGTACTTATCATGGCTGCGATTTATGCTATAACAAACATTCCGCTTAATACAAACTTCATTGCGGCAATGCTTACTGTTGTAGGTTATTCTATCAATAATACAATCGTTATCTTTGACAGAATTCGTGAAAACACAAAGTCACGTAAGAAGAATGAAACTATTTCAGAAATGGTTAACAGAAGTGTTTTTGAAACAATGGGTCGTACAATCAACTCAACAATAACAACACTAATTACAATCGTTCTTATTTACATTCTTGGTGTATCTGCAATCAAGGAATTTGCTCTTCCTCTAATCGTAGGTATCCTTGCAGGTGCATACACATCAATCTTTATTGCCAGCACATTCTGGGCTTCATGGAAAGAATCAGATATGAAAGCTAAAGCAGCTGCTGCTCAAGAAAGAAAAGCAGCAAAGAAAAATAAGTAATTGATGTTACAAAAATAACCGTTCGATATGAACGGTTATTTTTTTGCCTTATTTTAAAAATACTATTTGTTTTTTTTAATTTTTATTATGTTTCTTTAAACAACTTTTTCCTCACTATTGCATATGCAATTAACACCGCAATACCTGTTATAATCCACGAAACAGGATACACGTTCATCAGCATTTCAAAACTTCTGAACTTATTGAATACGGTGTATATCCATATCAATCTAAACACACACGACCCTAATACAGTAAGCACCGCAGGAGTCATTGAATATCCCAACCCCCTCAATGCCGCACCGCCTATTTCATACGAGCTTGCCAAACATTCAAACAACAATACGTGAACCATTCTCATTGACGCATATTCAAGAACATCTTTATCAGTAGTATAAATTCCTGCGAAGAAGTCACGCCACACAACAAATATAGCACTCATCAAACCGCATATAACCACACTTGAAATCATACTGTATACGAATATCTTTTTACAACGTTTAAAATTTCTTGCACCGTAATTTTGACTTGTAAATGTTACTGCCGCTTGTACAAATGCACTAATTGTAAAATATGTAAAATATTCAAAATTCAATCCGGTGGCAGAGCCGGCTACCGCGTCAGAGCCGAAACTGTTTATAGCAGTCTGTATACAGACATTTGAAACAGAGAACACCACTCCTTGCAATCCCGCCGGTACACCTATTTTGATAACTTTTATCAATTCGCTTTTCTTTATTTTTAATTTATTAAGCCTTAATCTGATTGTTTCTTCTTCATTCATCAGAAAATATATTATAAGAACCGCACTCACTCCGTCAGCTATTACTGTTGCAATCGCCACTCCCGCTACGCTTAATTTGAATACTATTACAAACAACAAATTAAGACAGGCATTTATTACTCCAGATATAATCAGACAATACAGAGGTCTTTTTGTATCACCTTTACTTCTTAAAACAGCTGCTCCAAAATTATATATCATCAAAAACGGCATTCCCAAAAAGTAAATGTGCAAATACAATACCGCTAAATCTATTACATTTTCGGGTGTTCCCATAATTTCAAGAATAGGTCTTGCAATCATCAATCCTAACACAAGTAGAAATACACCGCTTATAAGCGAAACTATCATTACAGTATGAACTGCATCTTGAATTTTTTCTGTTTTTCCCTGCCCTATATAATTTGCTATGACAACATTCGCACCGACTGAAATTCCCACAAACAGATTTATCAGCAAGCTTATAACCGAACTGTTGCTTCCGACCGCCGCCAGAGCCTCACTGCTCGCAAACCTTCCGACAACCGCCACATCAACCGAATTAAACAGTTGCTGCAATATGCTGCTTATCGCCAACGGAAGTGCAAATAATAAAATTTTATCAAAAATACTTCCATTCAGCATATCCATCTGATTTGATATGCCTTTACTCTTTTTCATTACATACATTCCTCCAAATATTTTAACTACTACTATTATAGCACATATGTATAAAATTAGAAAGTTAGTCTTGCACAAAAATAGCAGAAGAATTTAATCTTCTGCTATTTATATTAACGTAAATATTATTGTGCGTTGTACGTAGTCATAATATATCCGGCACTTGAAACAAGTTTTTTCAAAAATAATTCAGATAAATTATTTTTCATATGTACCGTTGCTAAATTTTGACTTAAATCAACTTCTGCCCATACGCCGTCCTCACTGTTAAGTGTATTTTCGACTCTCGCTTTGCAGTGATTGCAAGTCATTCCGTCTATGCCTATCTGAACGCAGTACGGATAATGTGACACATCTTTATCCTCAACCTTAATTTTCTTAACGTGTTCGGTTTCACCGCCGCAACACCCCGAAGTCAGTTTTTTAGCATAACTTCTAATAGCTATAACTGCTATAACTATCAATACTGCTACTATAATCGCTGTACTCATAATATATCTCTCCTTTGCTTTAAATCACAATTAAGGTTAGTATCCTCTAACCTTAATTAGTTTAGCACAACTAACCGATTTTGTCAATATTTCTTGATTTTTTTCAAAAAAAAGAAATCAAGCTTAGTTTTTAAGCTTGATTTCCGAATTGCATTTCTATTCTATATTTTTAACCAATCTCACATTGTCCATCTGTACCCATTCATTTGCGTGAGCGTCCGAATATAGTCCTACTGTACATTTTCCATCTGTCACTTTTATATCTGTTGCAACAACAATTTCTTTCCAATCATCAATATTTGTTTTAACGGAATATGTTTTCTTTTCATCACCGCTTTGTGCGTATACATTACATACATTTTGTCCGCCACTGCTTTTTACCCACGCAGTCATTGTATACGTTCCGTTAGGTAAATCAGTTATTTCTTGATACAAATCCGAAATATAATCTTCCGGTGCAGTTTCCTGTATTACAAAATTACCGCTGTCAACCTTTCCGCGTGCATTGGATACAGAATAATTGCCGACATTGTCACGCACTTTCCAACCTGTTGGTGTTGCTGTTATTTTTCTGTCCGCCTCAAATTCTGGATTGGAAATATAGTTATTGCCCTCTCCGACTTTCCAAGTACCTTTTTCAGCGTCCAACTTCCATTGATGAAGATTGTTAAAGTACGGTTTGCCTTCTTTATCAAATGATAGCGGTACCCATTGATTATATCCGATTCCGTTACCTGCAAAATCGCCCCATCTGTCACCGCAATAAATAATCAAATCGTTTTCACTTCCGTGAATCGTTGTATAGAAGCCTGCTTGCGAATTGTGAGCAAAACTATCTCGTGTGTTATTCATTATATATGGAAGTCCCATATCTTTATTATAATCGCCCAAAATGCTGTCAGACTGCATTACATACACTCTTGATGAATTCCAGCCGTATAAATCAGAGCCTGTATAATAGTAATTGCCGTTATATTTAAACATACAATTACCCTCTATACCTATTTTGTCTTTCTTATCCACTTCGCCGTTTTCATCTATGTAACTGCCGTCTTCATCATAGAAAAGCATTTTTATATTTTCTTCATCTATATCCAAAAAGTCTGATTCTCTAAGCGGAATTACATATTGATAAGCACGTCCGTTTGCACTTGAGCATATTATATATGCTTTGCCGTCATCATCTTGGAATAAAGTTTGGTCACCTGTAACATCATTTTGAATTGGCAACGTTTTTTGAATATGATCAATCTTAAACGGTCCTTCAGGCTTATCACTTACCGCATAAACCATACCCGGTGCATATTGAGAAATTAACACATATTTTTTCGTGTTTTCATTATAAACAACACCCATTCTGCCAACCCAACCGTTCGGTTCACCGGTAAGAGGATACCCCTCAAACTTCCAATTCACCAAATCGTCCGACGAATAACAAGTAAATGTTTCGTAAGCAGCATTTCCCGCTTTGCCGTTTTCGGGATTTTTAGCATATATATCCGCTTCTTTATATTTTACACCATACCAATAATATTTGTCACCAAACTTTTGAATACAACCGCCCTGTGAATATATATAATTGCCGTCAGTGTCTTTAAAAAATGTATCGTTTGTGATAGTGTTGTCAGATGTATTGACATTAACCGCACATTTTGCGGTTTGCTTACCGTCAGAAGTTGAAACCGTAATTGTAGTTTTACCCTTGCCTTTCGCCGTAACAACTCCGTCTGTCACGCTTGCAATATTTTCGTTGTCAGATTTCCAAACCAAGTCGGAATTTTCAATATTTGTCGATAACGGATAAACCGAATCTATCTCGGTTAACTCTATACTTGTTTTATTCAATGACAGTCGCTCGGATTTTTTGTCGGTCACTGTGACTTTACATTCGTCCGTAAGTATTCCGTCCTCTGATGATACAGTAATTGTAGCATTGCCGTTTGACACAGCTGTTAAAATACCGTTTTCGCTTACTTTTACTATTGATTCGTCAGAACTTTTCCATGATACCTTATTGTCATACGCAAATTCCGGCATAATAACGGCGTCCAATATTTTATTTTCATCATCGACATTCATTGTCACATTATGCTCTGATAATGTCAGACTTTTTGCTTTGCCGATTGACGTATCTTCATTTTTACTGCTGTCGTTGTTATATTCAATTTCTTGTGTCTTTGAACGCAAATTATCGTCTTCGAGCAAATATGACTTCACTGTATATTTGCCGTAACCGCTCACATTTTCAAAAGTTCCCGATGTTGAATTGTTTTTAAAACCGATAAGTTTATTATTCTCGTCATACAGTGCCACGCCAAACAGCTTACCGCCTTTATAATCGGCTGAATAACTTATTGCACCGTCACCGTCAATGCCTGTCATAAGACGTGATATGTACCCATCGGCTTCTTTCAATACAACATCATCAACATAAACGTCCACTTTGTCCCACAAATTAAAATATGCTAAATAATCTTGAGTATTGTTACATTCAAATTCGATTGTATGCTTTGTCCAATCAGTATTTACCGATATTTCTTTCGTTTTTACTGGATAACTTCCCGGCCAATCCTGTGAACCGTCAAAGAAACCTGCATTTACAATACAATCCTCTTTCGCTTTTATATAAAATTCAAGTGTGTATGTCACATTTCTTTTCAGTTCAACTCTCTGTGCAACAACGGCACTGTTGAAATGAAGTGCCTTTTCACCGCTGTGCACTTCGTCTGTTGTACAATCGGCAGAGTTTTCATTTTCATAAACCCAACCGTACCTACCTGAAAAACGCCAACCGTTTGTTCCGAGTAATTCAGTTTCAAAGCTATCATTTTTTATAAGATTTTCCGCCGCATATGCCGAAGTCGTGCATAACGCGGTTATCAGTAATGCAGTAACGATTTTTACTTTATTTTTCATTTAACAATCTCCTTTTGTATTCATTGTTAAAATTTTATCACATTTCTTTGAATTTTTAAAGAGTTTTTTGCAAAAAAGAACGGATATAATTAAATATCCGTTCTTTAAATATCAGTTTTTTATAACAATTATTCAGTGAATATATATGTTTCTCCTGCACTTGCATTTTCAATAGTATACTTGTCGTCTACAAACTTTATATTCTCACCCTTTAATTTTAATATATTATCTTTTTCGTAACCGATTGTAATATTACCGTCAACAGTCGGTGTAATCTTTATTTCCGTTGCTTTATTATCACTCCATTTAATAGATACTTCTGCACCGTTTTTAGCCTTAATACCGCTTATTTCACCACTATTCCATTCTGTAGGCAATGCAGGAAGTATGTAAACAGTTCCCGTCTGTGACTGCATAAGAAGTTCCATAACACCTGCCGTCGAACCGAAATTACCGTCTATCTGGAACGGTGCGTGTGTATCAAACAAATTAGCATATGTTTTTTGTGCTAATTGATAACGGAATAATTCAAGTGCTTTATCGCCGTCAAGACATCTCGCCCAAAGTAAGAATTTATTCGAGCATGACCAACCTGTTGAATCATCACCTCTGTTTTCAAGTACTACTTTCGCACCGTTTAACAATTCCGGTGTGTCACGATTTATAAGTGTTCCCGGGTACAAACCAACAAGATGTGAAATATGTCTGTGCACAGGGTCACCCAACGTTTTTCCGTTTGCGTCTGTATTATAGCTTGTTTCTTCTTTCCATTCCTTAATCTGTCCGTCACCACCTATTTCCACAGGTGTTTCAAGATGATTTCTTATTTCTTTCCACGCACTCACCTTATCGGTATCAACACCTAATATTTCTGCCGCTTTTATAGTATAGTCGTACATACCCGCAACAAGCTGTAAGTCATATTTTATACCTTCCTCTGTTGGTCCTTGCTCCGGTGAACGACCTTCCCAAGTAGTATAATAATATCCGTCAGGATACTTCTCAGTATCTGTTGTAGTTCTGCGTTGATTTTGATACAAATACTGCGTATAGAAATTTGCCGCTTTTCGCATTATCGGATATAATTCGTCCGCCAAAAGTTGTTTATTGCCCGAAGTCTGATATAAATCCCATAGATTATACATAAGCCATGCAGTATTGCCGGCTGACTGAATACTCGTAGAACCTGTCATATCAGTTGTACCCATTATTGCTTGCTTTGTGTGCATAATAAACACATCATCTTTATCGTCTGTACTGTCCTCGAACGTCATTTTACCGTTTTCAAATGTGTATGATTTCGGAGTCACTTTATACATATTCTTAGCCGTTATACGTCCGGCCGGAATTTGTGAATTAAACCAACCAACAAGTGACTTACCGCTGTCAAGAAGATTTGCACCTCCTGTAAACCAATAATTCATTTCCATATTGATATTAATACAGTAACACGAACCCCATATTTCTGCCGTAGACTGACACCATTTACCTTGAAGTGTTGATGGCATAGTTGTGGAACGTGACGATGAAATCATTAAATATCTTGCGTAGTTATAATGCAATTCTTCAAGATGCTTATTTAGATTTGCATACGCACTTTCATCATATGAAACGCCTGTCTTATTATCAACAGATTTTGTTGTTACGGTGTTTTTATATGATGATTGCAATTCATTTGTAGGTACTGAACATATTTCATTATTATCCGTTAAACTAAATTGTACTTTGTCGAATTGCTCTTTATAATCTTTTATATGTTCATTTTTCAATTCTTCATAAGTTAATTCAGACGCACCTTGTATTCTTTTTTCTGCTTTTCCGACAGCCGCTTTAACTCCTTGTGTATTCTTATACGGTGTTTTTGACATATTGACAGTTCCGTCTGCATTAAGTTCAAACTGAGTCGGGTCATAATCCGTTGCCGCCGCTACAAGTATTGTTACACCTGTACTGTCAGATACATTAACTGAATTATATCCGTCTGTCACTGTACCGTCATCGGCAATAACTTTTATAATAGTGCAATATTCCAAATCGGATTCTTGATTCCATGCAGCATTACCGCCCGATGAATACGGTTCACTGTCTTTTAATTTACCGACAATTTTAATCTCACCGTTATTTACGTTTACATTACCCGGGTGCATTGAAACAGGTTTTACGCAAAAATTCAAATCATCACCTGTGTAACGGAATACAAGTACTTCTTTAGGATAGCTTGCGAAATATTCTCGATTGAAATTTTTATTATCATATTCGTATCTCACATGAGCAACAGATTCGTCAAGGTTGAGGTCACGGTAATAATTATTGACAGTCGCACCTTTCGGCATATTGAAATCAACAAAAATATTACCGACGCTCATATAACCGTTTATGCCTTCACTCATTTTACTGTTTACAGTATTTGAATTAACCCCTGTTTGAGTTCCTCTGTATCCTGCCGCCCAGAAAGTTTCTTCATTTATCTGAATTTGGTCTTTGTCAGGAAGTCCGAAAATCATACCGCCCATATATCCGTTTCCGATAGGCAATGCTTGTTGCTCCCAATCCGCACCGTCACGAGCGTAGATACTGTTATTTGCCCCATTGGCACTTGCAAGAAACGCACCTGTCTTGTACCATAGTGCATTATCGGCAGTTGCACCTTGATAATTATTGTCATATGTATAATTTACATTCAAAGTTGATACATCAACTAAATTCGGATCAATTCCATACGGTACACTACTTGGTGATATGACACCTGCACCCATACCAAGTCCCGATTTTGCACCTGTCAACCAATCTGAAACAAGAGGAATGTTTGAATACTCTCCTGTGGTTGTACTGAACATTTCATCAGATACAACTTCGCCTATTTTATAATCTTCGTTTTCACTTATCTTTGTTAATGCAGTTGCCAAAGGTGTCATATTGTCACTCCATAATAAAATCTTTATATCAGCTCCGTTTATTATTTTAATATCCGATAAGTCAATTTTATTTTTGCCTTTTTGAAGTTTTACTTCTTTATCGTTTATTTGCTTTAATATTCCGTCTTTATATTGAGCTATTATAAGCGTTGCATTTGTTTCGGTTTCGCTCTTATTTTGCATTATAGTAGTTGTATTCAAATTTTCATCAATCTTTGTGACATTTACAATGTCATATTCATTATCGCTTGCTGAATACTCATCATTTGTTTTTGCTATATATACCTTTACAAATGAGGCTTTTTCAAAAGCAATATCAGTGTTTATCTTCTGTACTCCGTCAGCCAATTCACCGATAGCAATTTTGTTTTCTTTGATTAGCTTTTTATTTTCATCAAATACTTTCACAACGGCAATATAGTCGTTTGTACTGTCGATTGTTTTATCAACAATTATTCCGTCTATACCTCTTGCATTTTTTACATCTGTTTCACCGTTTTTCAATAACAGCCCTTTTACTTCATACGGACAATTTTCAGAATTGTTTGTTCTGACTGTCACTTCAAATTCATCAGTTACTTCCGACGTTTGAACAGATGATACGGTAAGCGTTGCTTTGATTTTCACAATACCGTCAGCGGCACTGTCTGAAACAGTAAGTGTGCCGTCGTTTGATATTGACACTCCTTCTGTATTATCGACTATCTCCCATTTTGTATCACGAGCAGGAATAACCACGCCGTCCGCGATTGGAATTGCCATATACTTTGATGTTCCGCTATGTACGACTTCATCACCGTAAATTTCAACTGCATTCGCATTACCGAGTGACTTAAGTACTAAATTTATAGATTTTTTTATTCCGCCACATTCTGCCGAAACTGTTACTGTTCCGGCAGTTGCAGACGGAGTAATTGAGAGAGAACCATTATTATCTATTGATACACCGTTATATCCGTTTACCGAATAAGTGATATTTGCCGTTGTATCCTCACTTCCTTTTGAAACAATCTCTAATTTGTCTTTTTCTGTTGTAATGCTCTTATAAACTTTCGCAGTATACTGAACTGTTTGATTTTCTGATGTTATATACTTTTCAGTTGTGTCAGATGTAATTTCCAACATATCTGCCGTATCTGTAATTTCAATTTTTGAAATTGCTATTGAGCTCCATTTTCCAAAAGCAAAATCAATCTGCGATGTTTGATTAGATAATTTTACTGTTGTTGTGTACCACTTGTCAAATTCACAATTTGATTGTACATCTATTTTTTCACCGTCGATTGACATTGTGTTTTCATTACCTACACTTCTGTTTGTACTTCCGTTATTTGTCGAAGTCGGTTTTGCATATGTTATTTTTATGTATTTTTCCGACTCTATCGGATTGTCAAATTTAAGCGTCATTGATGTGTTGCTGTTTCCACCCGTACCCATAAACAAATAATATCCGTTATCACTAAGTCCTGTTCCAAGCGGATAATAGCCTGTTCCTGTTTTCGTTGATGAGTCCATTATTACAACATTACTGTAATTTGAACCGCTTGTTGATGTGCTCAATCCCGTATCGGCAATCTTTGTTTCAGATAATGATGATGTATTAAATGCTTTTACCTGATTAAACGTACTGCCAAATGTATATGTTGACTTTTCTAACATTACATTATAAGTTTCATTTGTTTTTTCAGCCGGCATTTTCTCTGCTTTTACAGGTAATATACCTATTGAAGTGTAAAGCATTGACACCGACAGTATACATGAAATCAATTTCTTCTTCATCGTTTATTCCTCCATAAACATTTTATCTGTTAATTGTATTTTAACATAACCAATATCAATTTGTGTATCTAAAAGTCACATCTTTTTATCAAAAAGTCAGATTTATATATTTACAAAACAATAAATATTTCTTATAATACTTTTAGAGGTGATATATATGGGAGAAAATCCACACAGTCAAAATCAACTGCTCAATCAATACATTTCAAAATTAGAAATAAGATTTATTTTAATAGACAACGGCTTATGTCCCGATTGGTCAAGAGAAGAACATACTCGTATGAGAGATTGTTTTTATTTAATATTAGACGGTCAAGGTAAAATAACGGTAAACGGTAAAGAATTTTATCCAAAGAAAAGCGATATGGTACTGTTGCCGAAAAATTCAAGGGTATCGCTATACTCCCAAAACGAAACTTGCTACAATAAATATTGGTGTGATTTTTTTGCAACAATTAACGGCAAGTCGCTATTTGATATAATTGATTTCCCGTATGTTGTTCATATTGAAAATCCGGATTATGTAAAATCGCTCTTTAATAAATTAAGCGAACTCAGATTAAAAAATGACGCAGTATCTGCTCTGATGATAAAATCAATTTTGATTGAGCTTTTAGCAATATTTTTGAGTTTCGATAAAGCTAAACCACACAATGAAATACAAGATGATGAATTTGTCAAATTTATAAATGACTATATCAAAAATCATATTCACGAAAAAATTTCCGTAAAGTCCCTTTCAAATTTAATGGGATTTAATGAGAAATACTTTATATCGATTTTTAATAAACATTTCGGCATAACTCCCGCACTTTACATTAAGCATATGCGTTTGGAAACCGCCAAATATGATTTACTGTATACAGACCATTCTATCGCCTTTATAGCCGATACAATAGGCTTTTCCACAATTCAAAAGCTATCTAAAGATTTTAAAGAATATACAGGCTTTACGCCAACCGAATTCAGAAAAACATTCAAATAGACCCAGCATTTTTGATGGGTCTATTATTTTAATCGTTAAAATTTTCTACAAAACGCATAAATACCGCTGCCGCCTCTGCTCTTGTGGCATTGTCTTTCGGATTAAGTGTTATGTCTGTTTTTCCGACCATTAATCCGCTGCCTGCCGCCCATTGCATTGACGGAATTGCATATTCAGAAATATCGTTATAATCATCATATGAAAGTATATTTGTGTTATCTCCCACTTGTGTATCTATCTTCTTGTAATTTGCGTATCTGTACAAAATCGCTGCCATTTGTTCTCTTGTAATATCTGCGTTAGGATTAAATTCTGTTGCCGATATTCCTGCCACTATACCGTTAGTGCTTGCCCAAGCAACTGCTTTTTCATAATATGCACCGCTTGGAACATCTTCAAATTTACATTCGCCTTCCTCATTTTCACCGTCTATTCTATGTAGAATAGCAACAAACATTGCTCTTGAAAGGTTTGTGTTCGAAAAAAAAGATAGTACAAAACAGCAATTATACCATTCTATGCTATTATACAAAAAAGCGACACTTATTAATACAAGTGTCGCTAAAACCTGTCGACATTTTGTTGACAGGCTCTTTTTATCTTTCAACAGTCTTACTTTCTACATTACACAACGGTTTTAAATTTCTGTTCCACAACATCGCCTTTATCGTGTAACTCTTGCTTTCGTTTTTGATATTTATATTATCTCTGTTTTTGTCGCTTATCGCAACCACATTACCTCTGTCATCATATACGGCAATATAAAACTTTGCATTTGCAATATCTGTTCTGTATTCAACATCATACTTTAACATTGAATTTTCTATCGTACCGTCTACTTTTGAAATATAGTTCTTACTGTCGGGTTCTGTTCCGTCAGCATATGTTTCAAAATTAATATTCTCTACAAATACGCCGTAATACGGTGCGTCCGGCGTATATTTTTCCGTACAGCCTTTAGCCGAAATATCAAATTTATTCTCTTTCGGATATGGCACAGACACGATATATTTACCGAATCTGTCAGTGGAAACGTTATATTTTTCACCGTTTACCGTAAATGTTATTTCTGTATTTTTAACAATGCCTTTATCATTGCTGACTGTACCTGTTATATTAATTTTGTCGCTTGCGTTTGTATTGTATTTCATCGCCATTTGTCCTTCAACTGCTTTTCCGTCAAAATCAAATATAGTCGAATTCGGCACAACATTGCCTTGAGTTGTATCGGTTGCCTCATCTATCGCCCAACCGATTTTACCCGTTCCGCCGTCATATACCATTACCGGATCCCAATACAAATCACCTATACATCTGCCGCCAAGCACCTGTTTCAGCTTTGCATACAATTCCGTCAAAAACGCTCTTTGTCCCGATTGAGTTTCACCGTAAATATTTTGATAATATCCACTGTCCTGAAGTTGACCGTCCCAACCGTCAGGCTTTGTTTCATTCCAGTTGTAACCCGTTTCCATTATTATAACATCTTTATCATAACGATTTATAAGTGTATTGAACTCATTCACAACATCATCAATCGAAATCGACTTAGTGTAATACGGATAATACGAAACACCGATTACGTCAAAATCAATATTTGCAAGTGCATTAATAAAGGTCTTTCTTCTGCTCAAAAGTTCACCGCCGTGGTCACTGTGAAGAACGATTTTACTTTCCGGTGACGTTTCGCGAACAGCCCTTGCACCTGCATTTACAAAACGGGTAAGATAATCACTTTTGTTATAGAACCCGTTATTGTTCTTATGGTTGTTGTAAAGCAATCCGTACTGCATTTCGTTACCTATCGAAACATATTCAGGACAAGTTCCCTGTTCGATTAATTTAAGCATTATATCCTTTGTAAATTCGTATATTTTACCCTCAAGATATGTTGCAAGCTCATCACCAGTCAGATTATTTTCCTCAATATACGGACGCCAATCATATGGAATAAGCTGATTTTCACCGTCCGACCAAGTATCAGAATATGCAAATGTAAATTCTATCTGCATACCTTTATCCTTTGCACGTCTTGCCATTGCCAGACAGTCGTCGGGATCTTGATAGCCTTCAGGCAAATAATACTCGTTTCCGTGACCTTTTCCCGGATTGTTTAAAACTCTGATTCTTGCAAAATTAAAGCCGTTTTCAGCCATAATTTGAAGTGCGTCACCCTCTTGACCGTTTTCGTCATAGAATTTGCCGCCCCTGTCTTCGACGTATGTAAGCTTTGAAATTTCTCCGCCTTTTAAGAAAGGTATTCTGCTCTCCTCCGACTTTGCAAAAGACAATTTGTCAAGAGTAAGAGTTTGCGAGCCTTTTATATAAAGTCCTATATCACATTTTCCGTCCTCTACGATAATTCCCGGCACTGTAACCTTGCTCTCATTGTTACTTATCGGTATTGCCGTTGACGCCATTGTGTGACCGTTTGTTTTGGCATACAAATAGCAAATACCGTCCGTTGTGTCGTTAGTCAAATACGCATTTAGTGTATATGTTCCGTTTTCCATATTTCCGACCGTTTGACTGATTTGTGCCTCGTAATCTGTACCGCTTGCGTTTAACCTGCCGTCAGATACTGTCATATTTTCACTGTTTGTAATAGTCCAATTTGCATCACCGTCAGAAAATGACGCATTTTTTATTACATTATCATCATCGCCTATTACAATCTTCGGTGCATTGCCGCTGTTTGTACATGAACCGATGTTCCAGTTTGTGTTGTTGTTCTGCGACTTAACGTCTATTCTAAACGCAACATTTCCCTTATCCTTGATTGATTTTATGTAGTCTGTCACATCAATTTTAAATTCACCTGTATTTGACGGTGATGTGAACGACATAATTTCTTTTTCGGTATATGTCGGTGCAACAGTGTATTGCATACCGTTTTCAAAAGCCGAATAATCAGCCTCATATAAGTATGCCGTTCCCGAATTTGCGACAGAAGCTGTATCGAGTACAAGTTCTGCCTTGCCTACATTTTCCGCATTGAAATTTTCAGGCAATTCAAAACCCATATATGCCGCCGTTTCCCATCCTGACCAACCGTGAATACGCAAATCATACGTTGTACTGTCGCTTTCGGTCGCTCGCCATTGTGCTGTTTTGACTGCAGTTATTGCTGTATTGCTTGTCGGTTTGTCACTTTCCTCCGCAAAAGACGTAACCGCAAACATATTGCATAGCATAGCTGCCGTTGTTAGTAAGGTAAATAATTTTTTCATTTTCTTCTCCCTATATTTAATTAATATAATGCCGCACCGACGATACCTGCATCGTTAAACAATTCTGCCGCGGTTATTTCGGTTTTATCAAGGTATTTATTATAATCATACTTATAAACAAATTCTCTTACTCTGCTTATAAACGGCTCACCCTCTCGGCTGATACCGCCGCCGATTACAACCTTTTTCGGTTGGAATATATTAATTACATTCACCAATCCCTCTGCAACGTATTCAATATATTTTTCTACAACCTTTAATGCGGTTTCATCGCCTTTATCAGCCGCACGAAAAGCCGTTTGTCCGTTTATAACTGTTTCTTTTGACATTATGCTTTCGGGATTATTTTTTATCGCTGCTTTTGTCTGTGAAACAAGTGCGGTAGCTGACGCATATTTTTCCCAACACCCTTTTCGACCGCACGAGCATTGTACACCGTCTTTTATCAACGTAGTATGACCGATTTCACCGCCTGCACCGTTAAAACCGTTATATATCTTGCCGTTTATTATAATCCCAGAGCCTATTCCCGTTCCGAGAGTTATACAAATAAAGCTATCCGCCTTACTTCCCGACGCAACATATTCACCGTATGCCGCCGCATCCGCGTCATTCAATATTTTAACCGATACACCGCACTTTTCTTCAATCGGCTTTATACTTACTTTATTAAAATTAAGATTGCACGCAAACATAATCATTCCGTTTTCGGAATCGACCGTTCCCGGTACTCCTATTCCTATTTTTTCAACTTGCGACAGCTTGATATTGCTTTCATCACAAATTTTTCCGCACAAATCGGCGATATTATCAATTATCGCACTTTCCCCACGTTCAACCTCTGTCGGCACTGATATTTTCTTAAATATTTTACCGTTTTCGTCAACCAAGCCTCCGGCAATATTCGTACCGCCCAAATCTATTCCTATATAATACTTCATTTTCTCCACTTCCTCTTTTTTTGTTATATTATATTCTAAATGCTAAAAAAAAACAAGCTTTTACTAGCAAAAAAATCTGAGCAAACCAAATACGATTTACTCAGATTTTTTCTCTTAGGGAAGTCTATTTAAATTATAGCGCTGCTACAATTTTACCTAATCCGTTACACGATGTAACTGCGTCATCATCAGGCGAATCATTTGCGATTACGCTTTCATATGCAAGTTTTGCACCCGAATCTGTAACTCGTTTTTCCCATTCACGCATCCATTCACCATCGCCCCAACCGTATGAGCCGAACAATGCTACATTTTTACCCGAAAGATTACCCTCAAGTTCTGCGAAAAACGGTTCAAATTCACCTTCTTCAAGTTCCTCTGCACCCATTGCAGGGCAACCCAAAATCAAGTTATTATAATCCTTTGCCTCATCAGCTGTTATCTGGTCAACTGAAAATAGTTTTGTATCTGCATTAACCTCTTTTGCGCCGTCGAATATTGCATTTGCCATTGCCTCGGTATTACCTGTTCCACTCCAATAAATAATTGCTGTTTTGCTCATTTGTATGAACCTCCTCAAAAAATAATTATTAACAAACTGCCCTTTGCAGTTATGCTATACAAAATAAATCTGTTAGAGTTCTTCCCTCATTAATTCTTTTAATTACTGCCTTACGGCATTTATTATAACGACAGAATAATTTTTTTGCTTGCTCTGTGTTCTCATAAACTTTCCATTCACCTGTCAAAAGACAGCCTTGGTGTTTATGGTTTATAAAACCGTATATATCATGTAAAGGATAACCGAGAAATGCTCCGATTTCGTGCGGAAATTCCTTATTCATCAATCTTTGTGCATATATCCTTGACTTTAGTATTGCCAAATATTTCATTAATGAAAACTCTTTTGGATAACCGTTATCGCACAAAAATGATTTTATATCATCTCTTTGCAAGTATTCGCACAATTTCTGTTTTCGATACACCATCAAAAGCACACGTTCACCGCATTCGCACAAAACATCTATGTAAATATCGTTTTTATTAAGCTTTTCGTTAAGCATTTTTATCTGAACGGTTATATTCGGATTTTCACGCTTACTGCACGAGGCTATATTAGACGGTTTTATACCCGCAAATGCCGGTGCACAATGATATGCTAAAATATATTCTGTCGGCATAAATTTTCTCCTTTATGATTAGTTTAGGCTAACCCAATATTAAAAATATTTATACTGCTTTGCAGAAACATTCTGTAAGTGCATCATTCAATGCACAAGCACTTGATGAATTACAATGCTTTATAATTGCACCCGACTTTTCAGCCTGACCTGATGCAACTCTTACCATTTTATGTGCTACCGTTCCTGTGAACACAATAACTATATCCGGATTGCCTATCTGATTTTTAAAATCCGCAGGACATTGCGTAAACACTTTACATTTGCATCCGAATTTTTTGCATATTTCTTTATATCGGCAGTGCATTCTGTCGTGACCGCCTACTATTACAATACTCACTTAACACACCTCTTATTCTTAGTTAGTATAAACTAACGGCAGATTAAAAATATATGGTTAGTTTCTACTAACCATATATATACTACCATACATAAATTATTTTGTCAACAATTTTATTATATTTTTTTAAATCTCGCTGTTTTCTTCTGTATCGTTATTGCTTCCGAAGAAAATAGTTGTGAAAAAGTCTTTTATTATAAGTCCTATTCCCTTTTTCTCAACTGCCGACGACGCATTCAAATCAATATCCGCTATAACTTCACCGTCACGGCTTATTGTCATAGTTCCTATTTTTTGTCCTGCCTCTATCGGTGCGGTAATCGCTTCGTCTATTTTTATTTCCTTGGTAATATTGTCCTCTTGTCCTTTTTTCACAAGCGTTGAGCAGCTGTCACCTGCAACAACGTCCACTTCTTTGTCCACACCCTTTTCAACCGCTATTTTCTGCACTTCATCTCCGGCGGTTATTTGTGTGTTTACCGCATAATTTGCAAATCCGTAATCAAGAAGTGATTTCGCTGACGCAAATCTTTCTGCCGAAGTCGGTGCACCGAGTACAACGGCTATAAGCTGCATATCGTTTCTTTTTGCCGCCGCACTCAAACAACATAGTGCCTTTGATGTTGAGCCTGTTTTCAGTCCGTTTGCACCGTCATAAAAACGTATCAATTTATTTGTGTTCGCAAGCTGGAACTTTCCACCGCGAAGTGTGTCCATCCATATTGACGTGTAATTGAAAATCGTTTCATGTTTCATCAATTCCCTTGACATTATCGCAACATCTCTTGCACTTGAATAATGGTCATCTTCATCAAGTCCGTTTGTGTTCATAAAATGAGTATTTTCCATACCGAGTTTCTTCGCCTTTTCATTCATCATATCCACAAACGCACTTTCACTGCCTGCAAGATGTTCTGCCATTGCCACACAACCGTCATTCGCACTTGCAACCGCAATACCTTTCAGCATATCATTTACAGTAAGTTGTTCACCTGTTTCCAAAAACATTGTACTGCCGCCGTAACTCATTGCATTTTCACTTACCGTAACCATATCATCAAGATTTATCTTTCCACTGTCTACTGCTTCCATTATAAGAAGCATGGTCATAACTTTTGTAACACTTGCAATAGGTAATCTCTCATCGGGATTGTTTTCATAAAGTATATTACCTGTTGATTCTTCCATAAGTATTACTGATTTTGCATTAAGCCCTAAATCGGTATTACCTTCGGCAAATACAACAACACTCTGAATCATAAAACATACGCAAATAAAAAAGCATATTACTTTCTTCATACTTATATCCTCCGTAAAATTTTTTTCTGTATGAATTTATAATATGCTTTTTATGGTTTTCTATTCATTTTATAAGCAAAATGTGAAAATCTACTATTTATTTTTATGTTTTATATGTATTTCCGGCACTGCCACGTTGTCGTATGTAATGGTTTCTGTATCGTCCGTATCGGTTGTTTCTTCTACATCTTCTTTGTCGATGTGAACTTCCGGTACTGCAAGATTTTCTGTTTCAACTGTTATAAATGGTTTCTTTTTCATAATAAATCCCTCCATATCACTCTTAGAACAAATTTATAAAGAAAGTTATTGTTAAACTATTTAAAAAGTCTGCAAACATACTGCCTATAATCGGTACAAGCAAGTATGCCTTTACTGACGGCACATATTTTTCTGTAAGTGCCTGCATATTTGCCATTGCATTAGGTGTTGCACCCATTCCGAAACCGCAAGTACCTGCCGCAAGCACAGCCGCGTCATAATTTCTGCCCATTACGTTAAATAGAACGAAATACGTAAATACAAACATCAACATAGCTTGTCCTGCAAGAAGTATCAATAGCGGGAGTGCCAATGATGCAAGTTGCCATAATTTCAATGTAATCATTGCTATGCCCAAGAACAATGAAAGACATATACCACCTATATCATTTATTTCACCCATATTTACGGTGAAGAGGTTTGTGTGTTCGCTTATGTTTCGCATTGCCGCCGCAACTATCATTGCACCTATGTATATCGGAAAGGTCATTCCTGTTTTGCTCAGTGCCCACGAAACAATCGTTCCCAGTCCCATTGCTATGGCAATTTGATATGTTGCAGGTGCATACATACTTACACTTCTCTTGTGTTTCTTTTCATCCTCAACAAGTGTTGCGTCATCTTCCATAACGGCAGTTTTTAAAAGGTCGTGCTTTAATATAAGTCGTCTGCCAATAGGACCGCCCATAAGTGAGCCGGCTACCAATCCGAATGTTGCCGCCGCTGTACAAAGTGTTGACGCACCCGTGATTCCTAAGTCCTCAAGTACAGGTCCGAATGCTCCGGCTGTACCGTGTCCGCCGACCATAGGTATTGAGCCTGTGCTAAGTCCTATAAGCGGACTTACCCCGACCAACTTTGCCAATCCTACTGAAACAAGGTTTTGGCTTATAATAAGCACTATTACGCAAACTAAAAATACCACAAGGCTTAGTCCGCCGCTTTTTAATACTTTCAAGTTGGCTTGAAATCCTACCGACGTAAAAAATATTACCATACATACATTTTTAAGTGTTTCGTCAAATGATATTTCCAAAATTCCTGTCGCATACAGTATGCACGAAACAATCGCAAATATCAACCCTCCGACAACCGGTGACGGAATACAAAATGTTTCAAGGAATTTTATACGTTTTTTCAAAAACGCTCCCAAAAACAATACTGCAACCGCCATACCAAGCGTTTGGTACATATCTAAAGAAATCTGATTCATGTTTTGCATTTCCCCTTTTTATTTATTTTGTTGCAACATTTACTCCGTTTTCCGCATAATATTCGCTTGCACCTTTGTGGAACGGTATAGTAACATTTTCTGTTGCAAAGTTCATATCAAATGTATCATCTTTGGCAAAACCAAACTTGTTGCTGTTGCCGAAGATGTTTTTTGTGATTGACTTTACTCTGTCGTCTGACATCTTGTCACTCGCAATCAGTACCATTTTCACACCGAGTGTCTCAATATCTTCTGTTTGTCCGTCATATGTGTTTGCTTTTATTGTATGTTTTACATATCCGTTGTATTGCTCTGTAAGTCTGTCCGCAGCAGTTCCGTCAATAGGGATAAGCTTTATATCGTCTGAAATTTCTGTTATTGCACGAGTCGGTGTTCCGGCTGTACAGAAAAATGCGTCAAGATTTCCGTTTTTCATCGCTTTTGCTGCGTCAGTGTATGATAAATACTTAGCGTCAACCATACTTTCGTTTAAACCGTATGCCGATAATATTTGTTTTGAATTTTGTAATACACCCGATTCTTTTTCTCCAAGCGATACACTTTTTCCGTATAAATCGCTTATTGAATTTATATCCGAATCTTTCGGCACTGCCACTTGTATCGCCTCTGTATATAACCCGGCAATAGCCGAATAACCTTTGTATTCCTTGTCAAAATATCCTGTTCCGTTGTATGCGTCTTTCATAACATCACTTTGTACAAATGCGATGTCAACATATTCTTGAGATATTAAACGTAAATTTGCCGCCGAACCGGCTGTTTTTCGTACTTTAAAATAAACATCACTGTTGTTGTTTAATATTTCCGCTAACTCCGTGCCGTAAGCATAATATGTACCGTTCACATCACCCGTACCAATCTGTACCGTGTTTTTCATCCCGCACCCCGAAAATGCCATTATCGAGATTGCTGCGATTAAAATATATAAAACTTTTTTCATGTTCTCCCTCCATTTCTTTTAACAATTTATTTTAACATATAACAACATTTTTTTCAATATGTTTTAAATACATTTTAGAGAAAAATAGTATCTTTTCTCGTTCTTTTGTACCAACCTGTGTATAGTGATCCATAGAGCTTATCCTTTCACTAATAATCGTTGCAATTCTATTATACCGAATTTTTCCTTTGAGTTATTTTTGCTCGTTGAACTTATATTGCAAATTCAAGATGACTTTATACACTACGCTTGATTATTTCAACGCAATATGATACAATAAATGTACTTAATGATGAGTTTTTGTCTTACACTTAACAGAGATAATCCGTCTTATTTTCCTACATACAATATGTTTCGCATATGGAATAAAATTGTCCGTAAGAATAGAAATGTTGAAATTGCAAAAAAGAATTTTATATATGATTATACGGAAAATACGATTACAAATAATATAGGTATTATTATATGAAAAATAATAAAAAACGAAATTTATTTAAGTATATAAAAGATACAACAGGTTTATCTGTTTCAAAAATGCTATTATCTTTTATTATCGAACCCAACAGAATTACAACGCTCAACAATGTAGCTTTGAAGAAAATCGTCATTGAGTATGCTCCCATCTTTGAAAAAAATAGATATATGCTTGATGGTCATTCTGAGCTAGATCAATTAGCTTGCTTTGATCTTGTTCTTATGTGGCGAATAGAAAATAAGCCTGAATTGAAATCAATTCTCGGTATATAATGCAAAGAGCTAACTGAAAGTCAAATCAGTTAGCTCCTGTTTTTTGTAAATTAATTCAATATTGAGAATAGATTGTTTAGTTACAATACCTTACTCCAACTCGCTCCTGAAAACTGTGACTTAAACGATTATATATATCGTTTGGAACAAGTTATAAGGATTATTCAAGAATTACCGTGTATCATAATTCCTGTTCTCATTGTGTTGTCACACAAAAATTTTAATTTCCTGTTACGCTGTTTTTGTAGTCCTCGCCCCAGTTCCACATAGCGTCAAGTATCGGTTTGAGACTTTGACCCAATTCCGTCAAAGAATATTCCACTCTTGGCGGAACTTCGGCATATACCTCTCTGTGCACAAGTCCGTTCGCTTCCATATCACGAAGCTGTGCAGTCAACACCTTTTGCGATACCGTACCGATGGATTTTTTCAACTCGCCAAAACGCTTTGTTCCGGGCATTAAATCTCTTAATATCAAAACCTTCCATTTGTCGCCAATCAATGTCAAGGTAGTTTCCACAGGACAAGCCGGAAGTTCTTTTGTTTTCTCGTTCATATGCTACCTCCGCCATAATATCTAATTGTTATTTACAATTTAATTGTACCATACCCCCCTATTGGCCGTCAAGTACATCATAAATCAAAAAAATCTTAAAAAATTTTCAGCGTTTAAAACTCCGAAAGCCCTTGTGTTTACGCATTAGTTTCCGTTCGGTAACCGCCCAATAGTATCTTTCAGGTAACTACGGCACAATATTGTGCTTACTTTACAAGTGATACCGACACTGATATAATAGTGTCAAGAGCTACGAAGAACGGCCGTTTCGTAACTCAAAGCACAGACAAAGAGAAATCCAAAATGAATATTTTTAAGAAAATCTTTGGTAATAACCAAAACGACAAGAAAGAGGTAATCACAATGACAAATACAGAAAAAGCTATTGCACTTATTAACACTTTTGCCACAGTCGATACAGAAAAGGCTTCCGAGCTTCTGGCAGAAAATTACATTCAGCACAATCTCGCATACGGCACAGGCAGGGATGCTTTTGTGGGCTCTGTTTCCTACCTTGCTTCAGCTCCAGTAAAAACAGCTGTAAACAACATTCGTGCTTTCGAGGACGGCGACAAGGTGTTCTTGCAGACAGTTTATAACTTTGCAGGTGTGGGCGAGCAGGTTGCCTTTGACATTTTCCGCTTCGACGAAAACGGCAAGATTGCAGAACACTGGGACAACCTTGCAAACAAGGCAGAGCCGAACCCGTCAGGTCACACGCAAACAGACGGCACTATGGAAATCAACGACCTTGATAAGACAGAGTCAAACCGTGGGCTCATAAAAAACTTCCTTTATGATGTAATGCAAGGCAATCGTCCCGAAAAAACGTCCGATTATTTTGATGGTGATACTTACATTCAGCACAACACAGGTATTGCAGACGGACTTTCAGGACTTGGTGCAGCACTTGAGACACTCGGCAAACAGGGCATCCAGATGATTTATACTACTGTTCATCAGGTGCTTGCACAGGGCAATTATGTGCTTGCAGTCAGCGAGGGAACTTTCGGCGGAGCACCTACATCTTATTATGATTTGTGGAGAATTGAAAACGGTAAAATTGCAGAACATTGGGATGTAATGGAGACTATTGCCGATAAATCAACTTGGCAAAATCAAAACGGCAAATTCTAATGAGTGTGAGAGTCACGCAAGCCCTTTCTTGCGTGACTTTCTGCCTTTATACGGAGGTAATAATGGATTATCTTAACCGCAAAGCTCAAAGCGATTGAACACGGAGGTGGTTTTTTAATTAACCGCGAGGGAAAGTTTATTGAGCCAACTGTTTATGCACGGCGATATAAGGCGATTTTGAAGGAACTCGGCATTCGTGATGTAAAGTTTCATACAACTCGGCATACTTTTGCCACAAGAGCTTTGGAAATCGGAATGAATATAAAAACTCTGTCCGAAATACTCGGACACGCTTCGCCGACAGTAACGCTGAACATATACGCTCACTCTCTGCCGGAACATAAGGCGAAAGAAATGGATCGGCTCGGAAAAATGTATAATCCGTCTTGATAAGCCGTCAAATATTCATAAAATGCCTGAAAATTCAAATAATATGAAGTGTAAATCGTTTAACTATCAGTTTTACGATTTTTTATTTTGTCCAAAAATCGTTGTAATTAAACATTTGACGGAGAAAGGAGTTTTCTGTGGAATATAGCGAGGTTTTATCGTATTTCAAAAATGATATTCGTAATAATCCCGACATTGAGATTATTCTGCTTAAACACGGTTATATGATTTTTTACTGGGATGATGTAGAACATTCATACTATCATATCAGCGAACTTATACAAAGCCCCGAAAAGTTGTATGAGATATTAAATAAAGAATTTGAAAAATAGTTTAATGGCATTGAAATTTCAACGGAAGAATGAATATTTATTATGGAAAATGAAAAACGATTACACAGGTGCTGCTTTACGGGACATCGCCCGGAAAAATTAAGCCTTTCCGAAAATGAGGTAAAACATCTTTTGGAAAAGGCTATTGACAATGCAATAGAGGATGGATATGTAACTTTTATAACGGGTATGGCAAGAGGTACGGATATATGGGCGGCGGAAATTGTGCTTGAAAAGAAAAAACAGAATGACGCTCTGCACCTCATCTGTGCCGTGCCGCACCCCGACTTTAAGAAACGGCGTGGATTTTTTGAAGAACGGCAGTATAACCGCATATTAAAAAATGCCGATTATGTAACCACAATCAGCGACCACTATTATAAGGCTTGCTATCAAAAACGCAATGAATGGATGGTTGACCGTTCAAGCCTTGTAATCGCCGTTTGGAACGGACATCCAAGCGGGACAAAGAATACAATAGACTATGCCAACCGCAAGGATGTTAAAGTTGTTAATGTTTTAGATACAACAATGCAATAAAAACGGCATTATTTACAGTTCCTTTTAAATTCGCTTTACGAACAACCGTTAAATCTTCTTTTTATAGCCGCAATCGCAATACGAGCCGCCGGACGCAAGGGTATATTGGCGTACAAAATTCGTAGCTCCGCCCGCCTCGCTCATCGTATAATCCAAGCGACACATTGTAGGCGTCAAGTCGAACAGCCCCAGCTCTTTCATCAGCACGCAAATTCCGCACTTTGTAAATCGCCCCTCATAGCCGCTGCCGTCCGAATATTCATAAAAATCCATATTCCACGAGTACGGATTTCGGTCGGCAGCTTTTAATTCGGCAGTTTTTTTCATTTCCGCAATGTCTTTGGCGGTGAATTTTTTCTTTCCGCTTTGGCGGCAGAGCCACCTCATAAACCTTGTCATCATCGCTTTTGAATAGTATTCGGTAAGTTCGTCAACGCTCGGTCTTTTGGGCATAGAGAGTACAAAAGCACCCAGCATTGCACAGCCGACAATGTTTGTTTTAAACTGATCTCCCTTTTCAAATTCGGGCAGATTACGGATAATGCTTTTGTATCTGCTTTTTGCGTTTTTCGATATTTGTTTGGCTGTGATTTTATTATATCCGAATTCGGAAACAAGATTTTTTCTGAACGATTTTTCAAACAGCACCCACATTCCAAGCGGTATTCCTATATATTTCATTTTGCACCTCCGAAATCAAGACGCACAATCTGCATCTTCATAACATTATCGCCGACATTTGCCAGAAACCTAAAAAATCTGCCGACAGGCGCATTTTTAAGGTCGCCGTAACCGAGCATATCCCCTCTGCTTGAAATGCTCATATCTCTGCTCCATAAGGAAAGCTCTTTCTTTGCGTTCGAAACGGAAAAGTAAGCGCCGACGTCTTTTATCTTTGATTCCTTAAGCCAGGTCTTTGCAATCATCTTTACAGCAGTTTTCCCGGCGGCGTCAAACACCATTCTGCCGCCGCCAAACATATTTGACATAGCCCGAACAAGCCTTTTAACCTGTTCGGTGCGAAAATAATAAAATACGCCCGAGGCAAAAAATACAACTCCGTCCGATGCGTCTATTTCTTCAAACCAGCTTATATCGTTTATATCACACGCTATATTCTTCTCACGCTCGCCGGCAGTCAGCAGCTTATTTCGCACCGTTATAACATCAGGGAAATCAAGGTTGTAGATTTTGCATTTTCCGTTATCACAGCAGCGCCCGGTGTTATCAAGTCCGCAGCCTAAGTTTACAACTGCAGCGTTCGGGTGTGCGTTTAAATAATCCCGAATCTCCCACGCAAGGTCGTTTTGGCGCATCGCAACCTCTAAAAATCCAAATCTTTGCATAAGGCTCTTTGATTTTTCCGCAACATCCGAAAAGTCATAATCAATTTTATCAATCAGTTCGGACGCTGTTTCATCATAATACAATGTGGGATACAGTTCGGAACACATTTTCCGTGCATAAAGCGGAATAATAAGCGTTTCCTGTACAGTGTTCTTTTCAATTTTATATTTCATAGTAACGCTCCTTTTTTTATCAACACCGCCGCACAAGGAATCCGTCCTTCACATAAAGTATAGCTTGCTTCTGCATATCCCGCAGCAGCAAAAAAATCTCTGTATGTCTCCGGAGTGAATTTTCTCTTAAAGTCAGCTCCGGCTTTTTCGATTGCCTTTGAAGCACCATTGATCTTGCCATTTTCAGTACGGTTCATATATGTCGGAATAATGATTTTTCCGCCCGGGCGGCATACCCGTTCAAGCTCGTGCAGAGCCTTGTACGGTTCGTCCAGCAAGTGAATCACATTTGCAGCAACTACTGCATCAAAACTATGATCGGGATAATCAAGGTGCATGATGTCCGCTTTTTCAAAATGTACGTTGGCATATTTACGGCACTTTTTCTTTGCTCGCTCCAACATTTTTTCGGAAAAATCCGTTGCAACAAGGCTTTTGCACCGCTGTGCTGTTTCTTTTGTGAGTAATCCGGTGCCGCAGGCACATTCCAAAACCTCATATTCGGGCAGAATCAGATTTTTCACCACAGAGCAAAGCTCCTCATTTGTTTTTCGGTTGATAACATTTGCAAAAACGTCATATACACACGCAACATTATCCCAAAACATAGCTTGCCTCCGTTATTTCAGTCCTCTTATTTCCCTGCTGCCTTTAAAAATCCGTTTTTTGCATTTTCCTCCGTATCATCAGACTCATCATAGGCATCGTACGGTGCCGACGGATCATGAACTTTCTTTTTAAACGGTGAACACAGCTTTTCCTTATGTGCAAATGCAAATTCAAAGTTGTCGGTAAAACCTGTATGTCCCGTAATAAACAGCGGCTTAACACACATTTTCTTCAGTTTTTGCTCAAGAATCCCGAGCGATCTCACCGCCAGCTTATTGCTTTCCGCAAGTGCTGAAATAAAGCTGTAACCGCCGTCTGCACCAAACCAAATCGTATCTCCGGTAAACAGATATTTATCATCAATCATATATACCATATGTCCCCATGTATGACCCGGAACAAGAAATGCGTGGATTTTAATATCGCCTATTTTAAAGGTTTCGCCGTCCTTTAACAGTTGCTTTTTGTTATTTATCGTCACCTGCGGCAACTTATATAGGCGGTGCATAACCCTTCGGCGAACCTCGCCCGTAAGATAACGATTTTCGATTTCTCCGATATAAAGTTTTGCCTTTTTGAACAATCCCAAGCCGTCTGCCTCAACCGCCCCAACGTGGTCGGTGTCCTGATGCGTTATAAGAATATGCCGTATTGATTTTGCGTCAATCCCAAGCCAGCCCATTTTCTCCGCAAGCCTGTCATAGTTGTAGCCTGCGTCAATCATAATTGTTGTTTCACCCCTGCGATAGAAAAATATATTTGCAACCCACTCTCTTACGCAAGCGACATTTTCATCAATCCACCCGGTGTTAAGCGGATTAAATATTTCTTTTCCGCGGTAAATCCGGCTCATTGCCACACGCTGAAATTCCGTTGCTTTTTTTGACATAATATCCCTCACTTTTCCGCCGTAACGCACAACCAATTATTCTTTTTCCGAATCTGAATATTGCGAAACGTTGCCTGTCTGAGATATTTTTTCAATTCTGTATCTTTATATATGGTCATTCCCTCAATGATTTTTGTCCATTTCTCATCTTTAGCCTCATCACCGCTAACCTCATTACATATTAGAAATGTTCCGCCGGGTTTCAGTACCCGATAGATCTCACAAAAGCATCTCGGCAAATCCTGCCAAAAATAGATGGTTTCAAAAGCCGTAACAGCATCGAAACAAGCCGCCGAATACGGCATATTCATCACATTGCCTTTCAGAACTGTGCAGCGTCCTTCTGCAACAGCCTTATTATTGACTTTTTTGGATTTTTCCACACTGACAATAGAATAGTCAATACCATTTACAATGCTATGCGGATATTTCTTAAGAAGCTTTTTGATGTTCGCTCCACCGCCGCAGCCACAGTCCAATATCTTGGCATTTGACGAAACTTTCAAGAATTGAAGTCCCCAATGTGCCATAGGTTTGTGTCCTATATTCATCATTGCGGTCATAACTTTCCCGCCGAATCCCACAGGCTTACGAGTGTTTTCAAAAAATGACATTATCTCACCGTCCAATTCTGTCCTTGAAGCTGTAAATCAGCCATTCTCTTAAATATTCCGTTTTTATTTAAAAGTTTCTCCGGTGTGCCTTGCTCGGCAACAACACCGTCCGATAATACAACTATTTTATCGGCTCCGGCAACTGTTCTCATTCTGTGCGCAATGACAATAACCGTTTTATTCCTGATAAGTCTTGAAAGAGCCGTCTGTATAGCGGTTTCGTTTTCTACGTCAAGACTTGCCGTTGCCTCGTCCAAAAGTATAATCGGTGCGTCTTTCAAAAATGCTCTGGCGATTGAAATTCGCTGTCTTTCGCCGCCCGACAATTCGCACCCGTTTTCGCCGATATCAGTATTCCATTTATCGGGGAGTTTTTCGGCAAATTCATCACAGTTTGCAAGGTGTGCCGCCGCCAAAACCTCCTCATCGGTTGCGCCTTTTCTGCCGAGTCGGATATTTTCCATAATGGTGTTATTAAAAAGCGTTACATCTTGAAAAACGATAGAATAAAGCGTCATCAGCTTTTCGGGATCGATTTTTGAAATATCCATACCGCCGACAGTAATTTTGCCCTTTTGATTATCCCAAAATCTGACCGCAAGCCGTGACACTGTTGTCTTTCCGCCGCTGGACGGACCAACAAGCGCCGTAACCTCGCCCTGTTTTGCGGTGAACGACACATCACTAAGCACCGTTTCGCCGCTCTTGTAGGCAAAGCCCACATGGTCGAAGGTAATGTCGCAGCCTTTGTTTGTGAGAGTATCGCCGCCCTGCTGAATTTCGTGGTCTAAGATTTCGTTCATTCGTGCAACATTTGTCCGCATTGCAATAACCGCCGCAAGGTTTTGAAGTGCCGCCTGCATCGGGTCGTAAAGACGGGATGCAACGAGCAAAAACATAAAAAGCGTTAAAACATCTATTTTCCCGGTTACAAGCCGTGACACACCGACAAGTGCAACGGTTGCGATGCCGAACTTTAACACCATTCCGGCAGAGGTTACGAAAACGGCGGTGGTTATTTCCGTTTTGAAAGCCCCTTTTTCAACGGAACGAATTTTACTTCTTAAACCTTTAAGGTAACTGCTTTCCGCATTGTTTGCCTTGAGGTCACGCAATGTTTCTATGTATTCCTGTATTCCGTCTGCACAAGCCATTTTGACCGACATATTCCTTTGTTGCGCTCTGTCTTGAACCTTGTAACTTAGCACAATAATCAGCACCGATACGGGAATTACCCACAGTGCCGCAAGCGCCATTGCCTTGTCAAACGCAAACAAACCGAGTGCAATGACTATCGTGGAAATCACCGAGCCGAACAGCGCCGGTATGTAGTGCGAGCAGTCCTTTTCTAAAACTTCGCAGTCCGCCATAATCGTACTTGTGAGGTCGGCAAGGTCTTTTTTGCCGAAAAACGAAAGAGGTAGCTTTCTGAGCCTTTCGGCTAAGCTTAATCTACGTTTTCCGCTTTCCTCGTATGTCGTAAAAAATGTATTGTTATACTGAAACCAAGTTGTAATTAATATAAGCGCAAAGCATATAACGCAGCCGACTGTGTAAAAAACTGCTTTTCCGCCCATATCGCCGCCGAGTAAATCTTTGACCAAATAATATAAAAGTCCTGTCGGCAGCATAAATGCCATATTCTGAAAGGCGCAGGCGATAATGCCTTTTATTAACCCTACCGCACCGTCTTTTGACGATGCCGTGGCTTTTTGTATAAGCTTAATCATTTCTCGATTCCTCCGTTTCGTTTGATACTTTCCAGCTAACGGATGATTGATAGTCATTTTGCATTTTATAGAACATACCTTTCTTTTCTATGAGTTCCGCTCTGTTTCCGTATTCCGCAATCTTTCCGTCGGCAATTACATAAATGCAATCCGCATTCCGAACAGTTGAAAGCCTGTGTGCAATCATAATAACCGTTTTACCCTCGGAAAGCTTTGCGAAAGCTGTCTGCACCTTTACCTCATTATCGGGATCCGCAAAGGCGGTTGCCTCATCCAAAATGATAATCGGAGCGTTTTTCAGCACCGCACGGGCAATGGCAATTCTCTGCATTTCACCGCCGGAAAGATAAACTCCCCGACTTCCGATAACTGTATTGACGCCATCGGGGAATTTTTCGATAATATCCATACACTGCGCAGCTTTAAGAGCGTTTAAAACTTCTTCATCCGTGGCATTGGATTTGCCCATTTTAACATTATCGAGAATGGACGCTTTGATGAGCTTGCTGTTTTGGAACACAAATGAAACCGTGTTCATAAGTTCGTCCTTGGGAATATCACGAACATCAACACCGCCTATTTTGATACTTCCCGAATTTACATCAAAAAATCTTGAAATAAGGCTTGCAAGCGTTGATTTTCCGCCGCCGGACGGACCGACAAATGCAACCGTCTGTCCGCATTTTATTTTCAGCGATATATCCGAAATAACCTCTTTTTTACCATCATAGCTGAAATGAACGCTTTCAAGTTCAACAGATGCGCTTTTAGGTTTATGCGAATTGTTTCCGACGCTCATAGGCTCGGCATTAAGCACGCTGTCAATTCTTTCGATAGCGTCGCTGATAACCATACCCTCCTCGCTCATATACATAATTTTAGTGAGCGTGACCGATATAACAGGCGTTATGATTATGTAGAACAATAGATTTACGAAAAATTCGCTTGTAACAGTGCCGTTTGTAAACCAAAACGCACCGAGTATTAAAAACGCAAACACACCGTTTATCGCCGCAGTGTAGAGCATCATCGGCAGCCGCATATCCTTTGTGTAAGCAAGAACCCACTTCTTGTATTCGTCAATCGTGGCTTTGAATTTTTTGAAGGAAAACACCGATTGACCAAATGTTTTCACAACAGGAATACCTCGCACATATTCAACCGCCTCATTAGACATTGCCGCAAGCGCATTGCCGTACTGCCGCATTTTTTCTTTCATTCGCTTTCCCGTCATTGCGGACATAACAGCAAATCCAACGGCAACAGGCACCAAGCTCAAAAGTCCGAGCCGCCAATCAAAAACAAGCAACAGTGCAAGCAGTCCGACAGGTGTCGCCATTGCCGCATATTTATCCGGCAGCTGATGTGCAAGATAGGTTTCGGTCGCCGCAGTGGAGTCGTTTATAATTTTGCGCAGCTTTCCGCTGCCGAAACTGTCGGTAAAGCCGATGGGCAGCTTTGCAATATGCTCGGTTATGTCAATACGCATATTTGCCGCAATGCGAAATGCCGCAAGGTGCGAGCAGAGCAGTGCGCCGATATAGATTAAATACGATATAATCGCATAAGCCATTGCCATTATGCCGTAATGCGTAAGATTTTGCGCACTGCCGAAATTCGGCGAGGCTTTCAATACCTCGTTGATAATTTTCCAAATGTACCAAAATGGCACAAGTGCAGTCAGTGCGCATACGGCAGATAAAATCCACGAAACATAAGTAAAATACTTGTGTCCGCCGGCATAAGATAAAAGCCGTGATAAATTTGATTGTTTTTTCAAAACAATTCCTCCTTGCATTGATTTGTTTTATGTTGTCTTATAGTTAGTTTAACCTAACATATATTCAAAAAATATAGGGATTAAAATCCCATAATTTTTTTCCAGCCGGCAGTATAGAACGCTTTGAGCTCCTCAAGATATTCTGCCGCATTTTCGTGCGGAATATCGTGAATAATCACTTCAAAAAATGCCGAAAACAATCCGCTTGCCAATATATGCTCAAGTGTTTTGTCAACATTGTATTTCGGATAGCCGAGCTGTTCCATTGTTTTTGCAAACTTATGCGTGGCGTCAACTTCGATTTCCGCCATATCGTGAATTATATTTTCATATTTTGTGCCGTCAGAGGAGCAGAGAATAAGTTTAAATTCATCTTTATTGGCATAGCAATAATTCATCATTTTTATCATTCCCTCGCCGGAAAGCTCGCCCATTTGCTGTGCCTGTTCCTTCGGTGAAAGCCTTGTAAAAGCATTTTGCGTTTCACAAAACATACCCATAAGCGTGTCATATTGCTCGCCGACAAGTGCGTCAAACAATTCTTCTTTGCTCTTAAAATAACCGTAAAATGCACCCGTTGTCACGCCGGCATTTTTTACGATTCTGCGCAGTGATGCCGATTGAAAGCCTTTTTCGGAAAATTCAGCTTTTGCAGCCGACAGAATATCATCAAGCGTATTATTTTCGTTTCTATTCATTTTCAGTCCTCCGCAAAGTAAAATATAACACTGTTATATTCATAATAACAGTGTTATATCTTTTTGTCAAGAGTTTTATTAAATTTTATTTTGTATTTTTAAAATAAGTTGAAATTCTTGCCATAATCGAAGCAAGCTGCGCACGGGTTAAATTTCCGTTTGGTTCGATAAGTCCGCTGTCATGCCCCTTTATCAGTCCCATTTCATAACAGATTGCCATATCTTCTTTTGCGTAATCCGAAATTTGCTCATAATCGCTATGTTCTTTTATTTTCTCGCTGCCGGTCGGTAAAGGGATCTCTTCGTAATTCAGATAGCGTACAATCATTGCCGACATCTGTTCACGAGTAACTGCACTTTCGGGGGCAAATTCTGTTTCAGAAATACCTTTTACAACACCGTTTTCCGCACCCCATGAAACATAGTTTGCATAGTATTTATCTGCCGTAACATCGGTAAAAGCCGATACTGCACTCTCTGTATTATCTTTTGAAAACCTACCGAGAACGGTAACCGCCATTGCTCTTGTAACAGTTCCGTCGGGATCGAAAATCGTATCCGATATGCCTGCGAACAAACCGTTCTTTACGCCGCTGTAAATATCGTTTTTCGCCCAATGACCGTTTATATCCGCAAATTTTTTGTCTGAATAGGTTTTTGACGTGTCAGGAATGGGTATGGTTATATCCGGTTCCTTTATACTTCCTCCGCTTGAAGAACTGCCACCACCGCCGCCGGATGTTCCTTGTCGGGTTATTGAAACGGTAAACGGGCTTGATGAGGTATCTCCGTTTGTTTTACCTGTTTTATCAACTATTACAATTTTTGATTCAACTAAGGAAATTGTCCTTATTCCGCTGCCACTGTAAGTATAGTTTAATGTAGCTATTTTCTTTTTTTCGGTGCTGTATTTGTTGGTGTTTGAAAAAAATCCGAAATACAGACATCCGTCTTTTATAGTCTGTACCTTTGACTCATTCTGCAATTCATCTGACAAGACAAGTGATTTAAATTCTACATCGCTTTGTGATGGTTTAATACCAAATTCCGCCCCTGCATATGCACTGTCAGCTTCTAAAAAAATATCAAACGAAATTTCTTTATCGTTTTTACCGAGCGTGATGCTTGTGCTTGAGGGCGTGATTTGTGCCGCATAGGCAGCAACAGACGAAATACTCAAACAAACAATCACAGCAGCCGAAAACAGCTTTTTTGCTATTTTGTTCATAATATCCTCCTACTTAAATGACAGGGCTATAGTAGAATACAGCCCTGTATCATGCGTCATTATTTTGTAAAATTCAGCCAAATTTCCATATAATCCTCGATGTCGATTCTGCCGTCATCGTTGAAATCGCATTTTGATGCATCATTCCAGTTTGAACTGTTCTTATCTGCACGATAGTAACGCTGTGCTTCGGTAATATCCAAAAGATCAATCGTTCCGTCTTGATTTACGTCATAGGAAAGTGCATCCGTAAAGGTTGCCTCGGATGGGTCGATTCCGTTCACTTTGCCGTATTTTACGGTTTTATCGGTGTCCCAACCCGATACCTTGACATCGGTGATTTTCAGTGTTGCATTTTCGGCGTTGACCGTAATTTTTGCAATATCTGCGGACTGAGCCGAGGAAAACAGTTCGCCGTTTGCATTGAGATAACCCAAAACCACTTTGCCGTCCTCTGCGTCGCCAATGACGGTAAATCCGTTAATTCCGCTGACTGTTACATCATTGGTTGATGTTTCAAAAGTAATTTGAATATTTGCAATCCTTGACGATTCGGAAAGTGCAAGCGTGAAATACGATTTTCCTTTTTCGGAAACCGCTTTATCCGCTTTAAGCGATACTTTGGTTTCGATTTTTTCCTCTGCCGGTTTTGGGGTTTCGGAATCCGTAACGGAGATTGTGCAAGTAGCATTTACACCGTTCACTGCCGTTGCCGTGATTTTTGCACTACCTGCCGAAACGGCAGTTATAACGCCCTTGCTGTCAACGGTCGCTACCGTGTTGTCTGAGCTTTCCCAACGAATTGATTTATTCGTTGCCGTTTGTGGCAGTACCGTTGCCGATAATTGTAGTTTGTCGCCCTTTTTCATAGCTGCGGTGGTTTTGTTCAGCGTTACTTTCGTTACTTCGTGATCTTCTCCGCCGGATATTGAAGAATCAATTACTGCAAAATATCCCAAACTGTCCGTCTGTACGGTAAAGGTCTTGCTTACTTGCGATGATGAAATTTCCACCGCCTCGCCGTTTTCATAGTAATACAGCTTTGCATTTTTGGAGCAGCCGTCCGGAAGTCCGACACTGATTGTATAGGTATCGCTTTCGGGGGTTGCGGATACTTCATATACTTTCAAAATTCCGTTTTCCGATTTTGCCTGAAATGCATCATATTCGTTGCCCGAATTTATCTCATTCACAACAAGCTGCGAATTGATTGAAAACTTTCCCTCAACCCTGACTTTTTTGTCGAGATTGATTAAGTAAAAGCTTCCGAAATCAACACCGTCAAGATTGGATACACTGTCAAGAATTTTATATTGATAACCCCAGTCGGCAACATTATTTACCGCCCAGCGCTCTCCGTTTGAGCCTTTCTCTACATATACAACAAGGCTTTTCTGACTGTCGGGGAACATATCATAAGCTCCGAGCGTATCATCATTCGGAAATCCCGTGACACTTGCCGGAATCACCACTCTTTGCAGATTGGTGCATCCCTCAAATGCCGCCAGTGTAATATTCACAAGGCCGTCCGGAAGAATTAGATTTGTAAGCGATTTGCAATCGGCAAATGCATACATTTCAATATTGGTCGCCGCTTGCGGGAACTCGATTGACGAAAGGCTTGTACAGCCTTTGAAAATGCTGTGCGGTATGCTTGTCAGATTTTTCGGCAACTGAATATGCGTAAGCTTTGTGCAATCTTCAAATGCCCCGGAACCCAGCGACTCTACCGTATCGGGTACTGTTACATCGGTTAATCCCGAATGCTCAAAAGCGTTGCCACCGATGATTTTTACGGTTTCGGGAATCTCTATATCCGTCAGCTTTTCGGCATTTTTAAATGCCCCTGACCAAATGCGGTCGACGGTTCTTCCTTGAACGCTTTCGGGAATACTGTATAATCCCTCTCTACCGCTCGGATAAGCCGTCAATGTCAAATTCGGATCGTCATACTGCGGCTCACCCTCATTGACCCGCGGTCCGAACATAACGCCATTATCGTCCGTAAAATAATACGGGTTTTGCGGATGTACCTTTATTTTTTCCATACTGCTGCAACCTTTGAATACATTCGCCGTCACATAGCTTGCCACTGCGGGGATTTCACATTCCGTAAGTTTCGGGCAATTTGCAAAAGCATCCAATCGGATAATCAAATCGGCTCCGTCTGTCGGGTCTTCAAATATGACCCGTTCCAATTCGGTGCAGCTGTCAAATGCATGGTAGCCGATTACCTGTACGCTGCCTGGAATTGTTACGCTTGTGATATTATCGTTATTTAAAAATGCCTCTCCCGCAATAATGGTGACGGTATCGGGAATTTTTATATCTCCGCCGTCTCCGAAATAACCGAGGAGCTGACCGTCTTTGATATTTGCACCAATCAGTCCGTCATTGCCGGCAGATACGCTGACGGTAAATCCCATCAACATAGCCGCAATCACTACAAGAGAAGATAATCTGTTAAAAATTTTATTCTTCATATATACTCCTTTTTAGAAATCGCTTAAATGATTGAATATGTCTATGTAGTCCTGAATGTCAACCTTGTTGTCGCCGTTTACATCCATTGCTTTTGCTTTTGCCCAAGTTTCATCCGATGATGCTACCTGATAGTATCTTTGCGCCTCGGTAATATCAATAATATCGACCGTACCGTTGCTATTTACATCATAATTCGGAACAAATACGTTTGCCGATGATGTGCCCATTGTGACTGTACCGTTCATTGCCGACTCATCTTCACCGACAACGCCTGCCGCTTTCGCATCGGTTATTTTTGCAGTGATATTTTCCTTTGCATTGGCTTTTAAAGGAACGGCAATTTCTGCAAGCTTTGTTTTTTCTGCTGAAGAAAATCCCGAAACATTTCCGGTAATTCCGACATATGCCTTTAAGATAAGTTTTCCGTTTTCTTCTGTCCAGTTTGATGTTCCGCTTGTGAATTTGTCATTTGCAACCGTAACCGTACCTTCACTAACCTGTGCCGCATCGAATGACACCTTTAAAAGAACCGTATTCACATTTTCGGCGTTATCAAAATAAATGCTGTAAACCGCTTTTCCGTCCTTTATTTCCGGCTCTGCCGAAACAGAAAAGCTTGTGGAAACCGTCTTGACTTCAGGAGTTTGCCCCGCAACAGTTATAGTTGTTTTTTCGGGTGTATAATATTTGGTATATGCAGATGTGGATTCAAAAATCTTTGCAACTTCTTCGTTTTTCACAATGACCTTGCTGCCGGTATTCATCTCGGTGCAAATTTCCGAGCCGATTGACGGAGCTGTTTCATGCTCAAGGACAATTTCCTCAATGGCTTTCATTCCGTTAAATGTGTAGCCACCCAAGCTTGTAATGCTTGCCGGAACGGTAACTTTTTTCAAAGCAGAGTTGTTTCTGAAAAGGTGCATTGCAGTGGAAGTTACTGCTTTTCCGTTCACTTCTGTCGGAATGGTGTATTCCGTTTCCGGGTTTCCGCCGGGATATACAACCATTACCGCCTCATCATCGCTGACATTGTAAAGTACATTATCAACAGTGGCAAACTTTTGCGCACCGTCTTTCATTGTGATTGATGTCAATGCATCGCAGCCGTACAGAAAATTGTATCTTGTCGAGCTGAATCTTGCCGGAAGCTCAATAGAGGTGAGTGCGGTACAATTTGCAAATGCACCTAAATTGATCGTAAGCGACGCTGCCGTATCATCGTCAAAATTTACGGTATTAAGTGCTGTGCAGCCGGAAAATGCGTTTGTTGAAATCATATCCACAGATCCGGGGATTTCAACGCTTTGCAGTCCCGTACAATCCTTGAACGCACTGAGTCCTATTTCCGTATATCCGTCCGGAATCGTGACGCCGGTAATACTTTCGTTTCCCTCAAATGCATTGCCGACAGAGGTTATCTGATATTCCTTCCCGTTGATTTCTGCGGTTGTCGGCAAAGTGATTTTGCCGCCTTCGCCGTTATATGCCGAAATGCTTACCACATACGGCGAGGAGTAGCCGGATTTTGAGCGGTCAACCGTAAAATCTCCGACCGTTGTAGTGGCAGCATTGGCGCTGACCGCGCCGATTCCCATAAGCATCACTGCCGAACACATCGTTATCATTGTTTTTTTGAATAAATTTTTCATCGCATAATCTCCATTCTATTTATTTATCGTTGCTTTATCCGCAAGCGGACGCATTGATATCATACTATCCCATACCATAACTGATATAGAGTCGGAATTAGTGAAATCAATTCCGCTGACATCAAGTTTATTTTTACCTTGCTGTAATGCAACATTTTCTTTGTGAGAACTTACCAATTTGCCGTTTTCGTCATATGCCGCAAAAATCACATCGACATTTTGAGCTTTGGAAGAAAGAATATCAACAGCATTTTGAGTAAAATCTAAAACGCTGCACTCATTTACCGCATATTTTATACTTGTTTCGTAAACTTTTACTTCTCCTTTTACCGCAGTACCGTCTGTTTCGGTAATTCCGGCACATATCACATTTGATATATCCGCAATAAACTCCCCGGTTGAGGAAACATCAATCGGAATGACGATTTTCGCAACCTTAATTCTTTCGTTTGACGAAAACCCCATTTTATTACCGGTTCTTCCGAGGTATCCTTTTACAGAAATCCTGTTGTCGGTATTCCAAGTTGTATGCAATATGTCAAAGCATTCGTTCTTTTCAAGAGTTGCTTTTCCGACATTTTTACCGTCAAAATTCATCTCAAAGAAAAGCGTACTTAAACAGTTCGTGTTTTCTAAGTATAAATTATACTCTATCCCTGCTTCGGTGCGTTTTGGTTCAACCGCTAATGTGGTTTGCGGTTTTTTCTCTGTCTGTGCAAAGACAGCAATGTTTGTTATTACAATCAACACAGTTACAATTGCTCCGATTATTTTTTTGCGTAAGTTCACTTGATCACCTCGCTGCTTTAGTTGATTATTAGATTAGTTTTAACTAACTTACCTGTAAAAAAAATAAATATTTCGTACATCACTCCTCATTTGTGGTTTGTCTTAACTAACCGTAGTATTTTTAAAAAGAGCCCTGTTCTCGGCTCTTTTGTTCGGTCGTCACACCATAATTAACAAAATAAAATGTATCACAACAAATTTAATTTGTCAATACTGAAAAAAATATTTGTAGATACTTTACAAATCGAAACATTTGTGATATATTATTTATAGTTAGTCGTCACTAACCGTAAATAACGCCAATTATTTACGAAAGGGTTTTAAAAAAATAAAATGAATAATAAATTTTTCAAACGCACGATTTCAGCATTTATTTCGGCGTTTCTTATAATTTCAAATTCAGCTGTATTTGCCGAAACTAATGACATTTTTGTTTCGCCGTCAGATTGTATCAGCAAAAGTGATGAGAATAAAGACACTCGTATTATTATTGAACTTGAGGACTCGCCTTTGCTTTCTTACAGTGAAAAAATCAATACATATTCTACTGTTTCGGATTTTTTTTCATCAAAAGAAGCAAAAGAGATAGAGCAAAAGCTTGAGCAGAATCGCAAGTCTGTCAAAAAAAGCCTTGTTCAAAGCGGTATGGATTTTACTGTTAAGCGTGAATATTCTACAATTATGAACGGTTTAGCTGTTGAAGCGAATGTTGCGGACTTGGATGCTATCAAACAAACCGACGGTGTAAAAGACGCATTTGTTGCAGAATTTTACTCTTTGCCTGAACCGATAGACACATATTCAAGCGGCGGAGTATCTGCAATAGGAGGCGATATTGTCGTCGATTTGGGTTTTACAGGCAAAAACAGTGCCGTAGCAATTCTCGATACCGGACTTGACTTATCGCACCCGGCATTTTCATCAGTGAACAGTCCGAAATATTCCAAAGAGGATATTGAAAGCGTTATAAAAAACAATAAAATGACGATTGGAAAGTTGAATGTTTCAAAGGTCTATATCAACGATAAAATCCCATACGCATATGATTATGCCGATGTTGACACCAATGTTTCCGGTGGTGAATCGCACGGAACGCACGTTGCCGGAATTGTCGGTGCAAACAGTGGCGGTGTGGTCGAGGGTGTCGCACCTGATGCACAGCTGTTTATTATGAAGGTGTTTGGTGATTCATCCGGCGGTGCATATGATGACGATATTCTGGCAGCGCTTGACGATTCGGTTAAATTTGGCGTTGATGTTATAAATATGAGCCTTGGCTCAACGGCAGGCTTTTCCGAAAGTGCATATAAATCTATGCGTGAAGTTTATAATCGTGTAAAAAATTCAGGAATAGCTTTATACTGTGCAGCCGGAAACGAATACAGCTCAACATATGAGAATGCAGCCGGAAACGATTTGCCGAAAGCGACAGAACCCGATAACGGTGTGGTAGCCTCACCATCAACCTATGAAGCCGCTCTTTCGGTTGCGAGCATGAACAATATTGAAACGACATCCATCTATCTGCTTTCAAATGGCAGAAAAATTCGTTATAATGACACGGCAGAAAAAGAAAGTGACCGGCTTATATCTCTTTCCGGCACATTTGATTATGTCGATTGCGGCATCGGTGCTACAACAGATTTTTCAGACAAAAACCTTAAAGGAAAAATTGCTCTGATTCAGCGTGCCGGTGAAGAAAACGGGGAAGTTCTTACATTTGCTCAAAAGGAAAGTAATGCAAAAAATGCCGGTGCGATTGCCGCCATCATTTATGATAATGTTGACGGTGCGCTTATAAATATGTCCACCGATAACAAAATACCTTGCGTATTTATCAGCAAATCCGACGGTGAATATCTTTGCGGACAGTCCGATAAAAATCTTTCCTTAAGCGAAGATTATGTTGACACATTCAAAGATAATTACAGTGGAAAAATGAGTGATTTTTCTTCTTGGGGTGTTACTTCTGATTTGAAATTGAAACCCGAAATCACTGCCCCCGGCGGAGATATTTACTCAACGCTTCCGAACGGACTTTACGGGAATATGAGCGGTACATCAATGGCGTCACCGCATATGGCAGGTGCGGCAGCGGTTATGCAGCAATACATTTCGGAAAATCGTGACGGAATAAATATGACAGCCGAGCAAAGAACGAGTCTTTTTAATGCTCTGATGATGAGTACGGCAGTTCCCGTTCAGGACGAAAACGGTATTCCGTACTCACCGAGAAAACAAGGTGCGGGTCTGGTTCAACTACAAAATGCGGTGAAATCAGATGTTTTCCTTTTAAATTCGGATAATTCAAGACCGAAAGCAGAAATCGGATATAATGAAAACGGAAATTTCAGCTTTGATTTTAAAGCAGTATCTATTGGCGATGATACGCTTCAATATGAGCCAACAATAACCGTTTTGACGGAAGATACGGTTTCGGAAAACGGTGTCGTTTATATGGCGCAAAAGGCAAGGAAGCTTTCAAGCGATGAGGTTTCAGTAACAATCCCCAAAAAAATCACAGTTAATCCAAGTGGTGAAACTCCGGTGAATGTCAAAATTGAATTAACGGAAAAAGGAAAGGCAAATCTCAAAGCTCAATTTCCAAACGGAATTTATATTGAGGGATTTGTGACGATGACTCCGATACAAAATGATGAAGTATCACTTTCTTATCCGTTTATGGGCTTTTTTGGAGATTGGCAAGCGCTTAACATATTTGATTCTGATATTTATGATGATGAACCTGCTTCAATCTGCGAAACACAAATCGGACAGTTCAGAAACAGTGATGGCGGCGGATATATTCTCGGTCATAATTACTATGTCGACGGAGCGACAGAATATAACGCAAATAAAATTGCGATAAAGGGCAGCGAAACCGGCAAAAATGTGACCGCTGCCGTTTCACTCCTCAGAAATGCCGATAAACTGACATTTTCGGTAGACGATTCCGAGGGGAATACCGTTTACAGCGAAAGCTCGACAAAGGTTTCAAAAAGCTATCATTCCTCCGAAGGCTATTACACACCAATGGCAGCAAAGGGCTGGGCGCCGTTTGATGTATGGAACACTCCTCTCGATGATGGAAATTATGTTTATAAAATAACGGCAACACTTGGACAACACGAAGAAACAAAAGCTTTTCCGATTGTGATTGACAGTGTGCCGCCGGAGGTAATTTCAAGCCGTATTGAGGGGACAAAGTGGATTGTAACCGTCCATGACAATCACTTTATTCAAGGAGTGTGTGCAACCGCAACGGGAAATGAGCCGATTACCAAATGGATAGAACCCGATGCCGTATCGTCAGATGCAACATCGGAAATCACTTTTGATTTATCTACCTCCGGATTTAAAGGACTGACACAGGCGAAAATTGCACTGATTGATTATGCCGGAAATACTTATATTTCTGATTATTATTCGCTTTCCGCAGCCGAGGTGATATATCCGCAATCGGTAACACTTGACAAGTCCGCACTTGTTTTAACCGAGGGCGAAAGTGCAATGCTGAACGCTGAGATTATGCCCCAAAATGCATCAAACAAAACTGTCACTTGGAGCATATCCGACACCGATGTTGCACAAATATCAGCAAGCGGAAAAGTCACGGCAAAAAAGACAGGAAATGCGGTGATTACAGCTCAAACAGTAAACGGAATAAAAGCAAGCTGTGATATTACCGTCAATGAAAAGCAAGCTGAAACACTTCCGATCGCAGCGGCGGTTAGCGTAAAGAAAAATACTCTTACAGGGAATATAATTCCTTTTAGATTTCAGCTTGGAAATATTAAAAAGGTGGCTACCGTATCATTTACATTTCAAAAAGATGATGCTTTGCAATTTGAAAGCCTAATCGGTAAGAACGGTTTTACTCCCCTTGGAATTAAATGGAATAATGATAACACCGCAACAATAGCACTGTCCTATCTGCAAAACGGTGCGGGCGGAAGCTTAACCAAAAATGAGCTTTTCGATGCAGCTGAGGTTCAATTCAAAGAAATTCTTAACGATATGACGGTCGGAATAAGGCTTGTTGATGTTTCGGCAGCAGGATATGATAAAAACGGAAAAGCAGTTTACTTTACAACTAAGATTACCGCCGAAAGCGCAAATACAAATGTCACTAAAAAGTCAAGCTGTGATGTAAACGCTGACGGAGTAGTTGATCTTCTTGATATTACATATTGCCAAAAATTTTATCGAATGGGTGAAAAATCTATTGATTGGAACGATTTTAAACATTGCGATTTAGATGGTAACGGCTTGATTGACATAGAAGATTTAATTATTATATTGAAAGTAATGTAAACAATATATAACTTTTATACAATAGATATTGAAAAGCTTGTTTTTATTACTATGAACTTTTTAAGCTAAAATATTGATAGATTTGATTATACTTTTATTTAATCCAAATCCATACATTCCATAATAATCAAAAGTTTATTAGGGCTACACCATATAAATGTGTGTAGCTCTATTTTTATTTATGTGGGTAGTATTATCCTGCGTGATTACTAAATTAAGCATTGGAGCAGTAAAAAAAAACAGCAAAGCACTAGTATAATTATGTTAGGAGTGATACTACAAATATGGATTACGAAAAATTGGGTGATAACATTCGTAATTATAGAGAACAGCGAGGTTTTACCCAAGAAAAATTAGCCGAATTATCTAACATATCGGAGAAACATCTTTCAAAAATTGAAAGAGGAAAAATCAATATAAAAATTGATACATTGGTTAATATAGCTGATGCATTAGGAACTTCGGTTGATAAACTGTTATTGGATGCTTCATAATATGTCAAGCCGGATTATATTTCTCAAATTACATATCATTTATCAAAACTATCGAGATAGGATCAGGAACGGCTATTATGGCATTTGGAACAAAATAATGTATTCGAGATCAAAAAGAAAGCCTTGCTAAAACTATAATCTGTGCTGACATATCCGCAGGTGTTGATTATGAAAAAAAGATATAAAAAAGTAAATAACAAGCAAAAACCAATATTAAGGCCGTAGAATTTACAGTAATTCTATGGTCTTTTTTGACTTTTTGCAACAATGAAATAAATTCAATATAACTAAATACATTTGGCGTGGCAATCTTGCACGCATATATGGTATCCGCTTTTATAAAGTGAGTTGCCGTGCGGTTAGGAGTGATATATAATGTGTCGTTGTCCAACACCAATTATATTTGTATATATTAGAAGAAATCGCTCTCATCAACACAAGGCAAGCAGCAGAAAGAATAATAATTCGAACTCAGATGGTGGAGCAAAAACACACTCATACCGTACAGCCAAATTTACCCGTATTTTTAGAACGGGCAAGTTTGGCTGTTTTTGTTTGAAATTTATTAGTAAACATAGCCGTGCGCCGCCACGCTCTTTTGTGCAATTTTAACGAAATTTACACGAAAGGGCGATTTTATGAAAATATTTTTTGAAAACCAGAAAAAACTGCATAGTTACTCCTGTACAATGGAAAGCGAAAGGAGGTGCAGTCGGTAATGAAAGACAAGTTGTCAGCATTTGAACGCAGACTTGAAATACTGTTTTTACTTAATAAATGCAAAGAAACAACAGCGGTAGAATTAGCCTACTATTTTGCAGTAAGTAAAGATACCATATTCAGAGATGTCGATTTTCTAAACCGATATGCACCTATATATACCAAGCGAGGAATGTTTGGAGGAATTTTCATAAATGATGAAAGTCGTAAAAATCTATTGCTATACTTATCAGACGATGAGGAAAAACTCCTTAAAAAGCTGTCAGCAAATCTTGATGATACGGCAAAATATTATATAAACAATATTCTGAACAAATATTCAAAGCCAAGAATCGGTACATAATCCTTTCATTTACAAAGAAAGCACGCAAGATAACGGCGGTGCAGTATAACGGCAAACAGATACATTCCGGTATAGAATCTCTCAACTATAATGTACTTGATGGCTACTCAAACGAGCAGCCATCTTTTTTAATATGCCGGAATGCCGTATCCGTAGATAACTGAACTTCCAACCGGATATGTTTTGGTTCTGCACGTGTCTGACGAATTGCCCTCTATGGTGTAAACATTTCCGTTTTCGCACTTTTCAACGATACCTGTATGGTCGGTTATGCCGTCGCTTTCCCAATCAAAGAATATGATTGTTCCGGGTGCAGGCTCTTTTTGCTTTTAAGACTTTGAACAAAACATCATCAACTGCGTCGGTGTATCTGCCTTGTGAAATTAGGTTGTTCTTCAAGCGAACAAGGGACTGAATAGTCTGTCTGTATTCATCATCGGAAAGATATAAATGATATTTCTGTTCTTTCAAAGCAACCACCTCGCTGTTTTTATCTGATTTGATGATATATTAAAGAGAAAATTTTATCAAATATGCAAAAAAGGCTTCTGCCCAAAACAGGGCAAAAGCCTTAAAAATTATGCGATTTTTAGGTTTAGTTGTAAGCCAATGGGGACTATTTCATCTGCCCGAAAACACGTTTTTGAAAAAAAGTGTTGCAAAAGCGGTTGTTCAAAAAGTGCCAAGTCCCGAAAGGCACATAAATACTGGGTTTTTCGGCACATCTAAACCAAAGGGAACTACTCCCACTCGCTCCCTGTAAATTAAACTTAAACACATTTGTTTATGAAATTTATCAGAGAGTATTTATATTATTTGAATTATCGGTAAAGCATACGCTATCCGATTTTTTGTTGCCATTTTGTTGCCACAAATAATTAAATTACATATCGTCAGATGATATCAATTTATTTAGAATATTTTTATAATAAAATATCGCTAGCTTTTTAGCACGTGGAAGTATCATTGTGTTATCCCATTGGGAGTTTTCACTTATAAAATCCTGCACCCACCTATATGATGATCTATTATAAACATTTATTTTATCACTATACGATAAACAATCGGCCTCTTCGTTAAGCGTTTGTTCTAATAAAATCAAATTACCAATATTGTTATTATTGCCACCTTCTGATTCAGGCAATATGTGTTCAATACTGCCTTCATCTCTAAACAATTCACTTTCTTCAAAATATGTTGCAATTTTATTAATAGCGTATCTGGCTTTAATGTTTGTGATTGTATCATGTTTTGAATATGATAATTTTATAAACTCGCTCTCGAATTCTTGATATGAAACATAGAGCGCATTTAATTGATTAATTAAGTCTTTTAAAATTTCACGAGCTTTAACCTTATCGCTACATTTTCTTAAATTTATTGAAAAACTAGAATAAATTTTTTCCAATCTGTTAGTAGGCTTAGAACAAATTGCATTATAAGAAAAGTGAAAGTTTTCAAGTTCATAGATAATTGACTTCAATTGTTTCAGTGTTATAATCCCCTTTTCTTTAGCTTCTAGTAACGCAATTAAGGCTATTCGTACTTGGACTATATTAAAATCATCGGAGAGGACTTTTATACTTTGAATAAGACCAAAATATTCTTTTTTATTTTGAAAGTCATTTCTCTGAGGAGAAACAGTCTTAACATATATTCTTGCTGTATCCTCAATTTCTGCTAAAAATTCCTTGTATCTTTTTTTGCTTACCGGCTTAATGGTAGATTTAAAATCATCATACAGCTTATTAACGCTAGACTTCTTATACTTAGAAATCCAAAAATATCGATAAAATTGAACAAATCCGACATCTATATTGCGATCATTTAGAAGGCTTTTTATTGATTTCCATTTTTCTTCAGCATAATCTGCAGGTTCTGTATCATTTACTATTTCAAATATTTTGTTTTTTATTAAATCGACACCTGATAAATTTTTCCCTTTGGCATTGAGAATTTCAAAAATCATATTTGCTTGCTTTCGTTCTTTTGTAGATATTGATACAAATGTGGTATTTAATACTTGATCTCTCACTGCTTTGAGGATATCGATATAGTTCAATTCATCAACATTATCATCGCCATATTTCTTCTTTAAAAATCCCTTTAGCTTATCCTCGCTTAAACTATTATAAAGATATTCATAAGTTTCTTTTATGCATTGCTCTTCCTCAGTTGAAGGGTTTTCAATATTTGTTTTTTCTCTTTCTTGTATATAAAAAGAGAAAAAAGGGTAATGGGTTTTGCTTTGTATAATCCTTACAACTTCACCATCGTCATTTGTGGTCATAATATATTTAAAAATTTGTTCACTAAGCGTGTTCTGATTGATCTGTATAAAACGATCAGATAAGGCGGAAAATAGTATTGTAATAGTTGTTAATCGCTGTTGCCCATCAACTACATCAATTTCATTTTTATCCCCTTCAAAACAGTCTCCGACAAATAGCATTGTTCCAAGAAAATACTGATCATAATTTACCTTGCCCTCACTAATGATCAAACAATTAAGCATATCATCTAAAAATTCTTTATAATTTTTCCTGTCCCAAGAATACTCTCTTTGAAATCTTGGAATAATAAATTGACGTCCCGAAAGCAACAATTCTTTTATAGTCTTATCTTGCGGTTTAATATTCATCTCTCTTTTTACCACCTTTTTGGATAAGCGATCTATCATATTGCATAACTCCTTTTTAAAATCATACAATATATTTTATCGCTACTAGTTATTTTTTATTCTACGACAACAAGTTATATTTTCGGAATAAGCTTGTCATACCACTCGTGCGGTGGTAATGTTGAGTTAAACGCCGTTTCAAATATAGGATATAGCTCCTTATATGTTTTTCTGTTGGAAACTATTTTCTTCAATTCGGATGTTTGCAAAGGAATTATTTTCATTCCTGCAATAGACTTTGAATAGTCTTGTGGATCATAAAATGGCGTTGTTTTTCTGCTACGAAAATCAGAAATAACATTTATATTAAGATAGTTTGTAGCAAATACGCAGTAAGAATTCATATTACTGGTGCGTATTAAATGCATTCCCAGATGTCTTGATACCGGTTCCATTTCCATTCTGCGCTGATTAGTACTGTCAGCAAGTGTTGCTTCGAGCAAAAGTGTATGTTCAGGATAGTACTCGGTTGCCTCATATTCATAAACTATATCTGCCTCGCCACCGGCTGCGTGAGTTTTAGGCAGTAAATCAGCGTCCAGCGAGAGCTTCATATAATCAAGAATCTTACCGTGCCTTTCACTTGCTTTGTACCACAAAATACCAAGCACATATTCGAAAATCGTGGGCACATCGGCATTATCGGTAACCATACTTCTGATTTCATCATCATTTCTGGTTTCAAAGCAATCCAAAAGTGACAATATCTTGTCATCAGTAAATTTAGTATCTATAAGGTGCTGTAATCTCTGGTAGCGTGTATCCTCCAAAGCAGCACGGGCCGATTGCATATCAGAAACATTTATGCCGAGTTCTTCATTAATTCCTGCAACAATAGTGTCATCATCAACTATGAGACATTCTGATATTTCTGACATATCACAATCTTCATACAGCAATTCAGAAGAAGTAAATGCATCTTGATATAATTTCGCTGCTACTGATTTGAAAAAGTGTTTCGGCACTATATCAAATTTTATAGTATCATCCTCAAATAACACTACATCCGTTGTTTTAATATACCTACGATTGAGGTCAAGATAGTCTGAAAGCGTGGCTTTAGACTTAAATAAGTGCATTATTTTAAAGAAAGCAATTTTGAAGGTGTTTTCATCTTCAACTTCGTTAAATAATGTTGTTTTCAAATGCGCCACGGGATAGTTGCTAATTGCCTTTTCAGAGGTGGTATCAAATAAATAATTGCGCCACCATTTCCCTATTTTTATATCTCTTGTTGCATCATAAACAGATATCAAGTTATCCATATCGTTCAATACGAAAACTCGGTGTAATGCTTGATACAACTTAAAATACGGCTTATCGTATTGTCGACTTTTTCTGTTGAGTCCTATTTCACATATCAAATCTTCGTCAACTTCATTTTCAAGAAGATGGTCTAATGCCATTTTATAATTTGGCATATCCATCAAACGATTAATAATAATTTTATCAATCGATGTACTGCCGGAACGCAATTGAGAAATGCCATCAACAATTTCAGTTGTTTCAACTTGTCCGATGCACAATGGCAATAAGTATGTATATTCATCAAGCGTTAAATAATCAAATTTGTCCAACAAATGAATCAATACCATAAATGGTCGCACAGTATGTCCGTCGATATTATAGTATGTTTTCAAAAGTTGTTTAAGATAAATAAAACTATCCTTATCTATTTGAAACTGATTATCCGTAGAAAAATTATTTTCAGTACTTATTTCAAGTAACACTTTTCCGGCTTCGCTTAAATTTCTGCCATCATAAATTAAGCCTATGTCAACTAAACCCGATGTTTTTTCACGGGCATCTTTTGGCTTGTTTCCGGCATTTCCTTCAACGAAGCCCTTAGACTGCATAAAATCATAATAGCGAGTTTGCAAGTTTTTATTTCCGGACCAGTTTTCGTTTCTATTTTCTTCAAGTTTCCAAAATTCATCTAATAGTGAAAGCTGTTCTTCGATAGTCTTATTAAAGTTCTTAGTTCTGAAACTTGTAGTGCCAAGACTCCAACAAAAACTTTTATATGGAATTACATTTGCCATACTTGAATTCCCCTCAATAATTAATTATAAGTACCTCTTCCGAAGAAGAACTTTTATCTTTTGTTTGATAATTTGAATTTGAATAACTGTAATTTAATCGTACAGTTTTATATTTATCTGCATTCTTGTTAAGCCATTCAATCAATATATTATTTTCTTTGCCTTTACTTCTCAACACGTTCGATAAGGAGAATCGTATGTTTCTGCCATTTAGTTCATCTAAAAAAGCAAGTAAATCTTTTTCGTCATCCTCACTCCATCCACCTTGCTCATTATAGGTAGCGCAGGTAATCAAATACGGTGGGTCAACATACACAAAATCCTGTAATGTCAAAGCAGATGTATCAAACGCTCTAAAATCACAACAGGTAAATATACAATTTTGACTTTGAATTTTATCAATAAAATCGATGAGTTTTTGCTCCATCTTTTTATTAAAATCCCTTTTACCAACAGGTAAATTGAACTCACCATTAGAATTGAATCTAATCTGGTTGTTAAATGCATATACGATTATTACATAAAGCATAACATAATAGTAATAATCAAAATTTCCGTTTGCGTATTTCTGATTAAAGTCGGCACGCAGTTTCAAATATCCTTCTCGGTTATAATCTCCAAGTCCTTTGCTGCTCTCACAACCGTAATAATCATAGCCATTTTTACTTACTAAGGATAGACCATATTTTTCTATGATTTCATAAATCCATTCCAAAACGGATTCTTTATCAAGATTTTTGAAAGTATTGTATAAATACAGCAAGTTTTCATTCAAATCATTATATACAACACGATTACAATCAATATTTACGCCTACATTACATCCACCGCAGAACAGATCAACAAAAACATCTATGTTTTTTGGAAATAAAGGTAGTATTTGCGGTAACAGCTTATACTTGCCACCGGTATAATTAAGTGGTGATTGTATCATAACGACTTCTCCTAATCAAAGCAGATACACAAAAACAGCCTTTCTGCATTTTCTGGAATATCCGATTTTCCGGTTGTAAACGCTTTGTAGCTTTCCTCAAAAACTTTTACAGTCCCTTTTTGACTTAATATTCTCATAATATCATTGTCGGAAATTTTTGCATTAGAACGGCAATTTCCTTTTTCAGCCATATTGTTATAAGATAGCAAAATGTACTTAGCTTTAATATCATTTATCAAAGTTTCAAAAGCCTTTGTGGCAGCAATAGTGCAATACTTACTCTTCATACCGCTTCTGTCCATTTTTTTAGCAACACCAAAGACATCCGGTTTTTCCCAGCGTGCAACATTTTCGAGCAGATGGTAAGAATCACAATACTGCCTCGAATTATATGGCGGATCAATATAAACAAGGTCAGCTTCAATCCTTTTGACAAGATTATTAGCGTCTTCGTTAAAGCATTGGTTGTGTGAATTATTATTAACCTCTACCAACGGAACATATAATTCCAATGAGCCTTCGAATTTTGCGCCCTTCCTGTATGCGTCATAATGACCACAAGTTACAGCAATTTTATCCATTGCATAAAGCAGAGATGTAATTAAAATTGCTCTTTCACGATTGTTTAAATTGCCTTTTTTATAATTTCGTTCTATATCCTCACGAATATAGCCAATCTTAGCACAATCTTTTTTGCTAAAATAGGTATCGGCAAAATTTCGTGTCATATAATTTTCTCCGCAATTTGTCTTTGCATTATATATAACGACATAATCAATTACTTTTTGCGAATCATAACCTTCTGCACCAAACCAAGCATAATTGCAAATATAATTACTGTACATCAAGTCATTTGTAATAAGTGTTTTGTCAGCAAAAGCAGAAGATACAGCTCCCGTTCCGGCAAAAATATCTGCAACTGTTTTAATATCATCGCATTCCTTATCAACAACACTTGTTATAAACGGAAGCAACTTATATTTATTTCCTAAGTATCGCCTGTTATTTATTAAAGAGGTTTTATAAGTATTTTCAGTTGCAGTCATTGCAAATCCTCCAACAATCATCTTTATCTGTCTATAATTATACCAAGTATTTATATTATATCAAATGCAGTGTCCAATAAATCGTACTCTTTTAAATTCCGTCAAACAGCTCCGAAAGAGATATTTCTAATCCATTGGCTATTTTTTCAATGTTAATAATAGAAATATTACGTTTTCCAAGTTCAACACTTGCAAAATAAGTTCTGTCCATTCCTATCTTTTGAGCAAATTTTTCCTGACTTAATCCTGTTTTCATTCTCAATTCACGAATTCTTTTGCCTATTTTAGCCGTAATCATAATGTAACCTCTATATCAAAGCATACAAATCTCAATTTACAATCTAACACAATAATTATAAGTTAAAACCGCAAATAAGTCAATAGCTTTTAAGCAACAAAACAGAAAAAGTGGCAGAGATTTCTCCCTGCCGCTTTGGTGTTTATACCGTATAAATCAATTCTGTATTTACTACTTCTTCTGCTCGGTTACGAATATTGTTCATTTTCTGTACCCAAAGCATTTGATTTTCGACTTTTAGTTTTTCGGTAACATTTTCTTTTTCGGCTAAGTCTTTTACCATCCGAGAAAAGAGGTGTTGCGCCTGTTGCTCAATATCGGCAAGGTAGCTGTTTAGTTTACCGCTTGTGAGCAAGTTGTAATAAATCACCTTATGATTTTGTTTCAAAAAGCGTTTATGCCTCAATGCCCACACGCCGATAGTCGCTTCCTGTTCTTCTTCCAACGGTAATAAATCGGGCAACATATAGTCGCCGACCTGTGTATAAGTACCGCCCATTTCCTCAAAAATTGTGTTTGCCATTTTGTTTTACCTCCAAAAATTCATTTATCTTGAGCGTGGTTTTTCACGCTTTTGACCTTTGATATTTCTTGCTTTTTCAAGCAAATCGTCTATCTGTTTATGACCGAAAACCTTGCGTAATAGTTTGTAATCTTTGACTTCTGAACGCAAGTTTTCGTTTTCGTTTTTCAGCTTGCTGTTGATTTTACTCAGCGTTTCGTTTTCACGATACAGGTTAGCATTAGTAACATTCAACCTATGGTAATTGTCCCAAGCCTCAAAGCAACGAGCCAATGCCGTTTTAACCAACGACTTTAATTTGCTTATGAGCGGCTCGTCGATTTTTGTTTTGTATGCCTTTGCAGTCATAAAACCTTGCGGTTCGGACAGTTGATATTCGGGTGCCGTATCGAGCATTCCTTCCACCGTTTGCAGGCGTTCCAGACCCTCGTCATAATTCAATATTCTGTCGGACATGGCGTTAAATTCGGTCTGTTTTTTCTCAATTTCGGCACCTAATTTTTCAAGTTCGGCAGCTCGTTCCTGTTTTTTATACTCCATAACGGACAGATGTTCCTCGTGCGTACCTTTGTGTTCCCACTTGATTCCGTAGCGTTCCATAACGAATGCAAGAGCGGACTTTTCTGCACTTACCCACTGATTCCACTCGGTATCGCCACGAGTACCGCCTTTGAAACCTTGTGCGGCAAGTGCTTGTTTTAGTGACACCCTCGTATCAAGACCACGCTTGCTCCCGGTTGTGAACGGAACAAAATCAATGTGCAAATGGGGCGTTGCCTCGTCTGCGTGCAAGTGAGCCGAAAACACTTTTAGGTTAGGATTGCGTTCTTGAAAGCCTTGAAAATATTTGTCCAAAATCTCTATTGCAAGTTGTCCGTTTTCGCTTTCGGCACTCATATTTTCTTTGTCGCCAATTTGCAAAATCAACTCGTGAAACGGTTTTTCTTGCTTGGAATTTCTGATTTTTCATAGTAATTTTCTATTTTTCTGTCGGCTCGTGTCTGCTTGGCGTTGTATCTTTTGAGTGCTTCATCAAACAATTCGTGATACACATCTTTGATGTTTTTGTTACAATAATCAATATTCAAATGGGTTCGACTGCCGTCAACATTTTCAGCCTTGAACTTGCGGCTGTTATGATTTACAGAGCCTTTGCCGACCATTGCGCTTATCGTTCTTTCCATAATTACACCTCCCTATATAATCTTAGTTTTTCTTTAATTTACTCTGCTTTTCTCACAATTTCAAAAGTTTCATAATGAGTTTATGGATAAAATCATTGTATCTGATTGATTCCAGTACGATTTTTAAGTAAAATGGGTACAAAAATCAAAGCGTCGTTATTTTTATAAATGGCACTTTGGTATCCCACTTTACTTATAGCAGCTAAACCTCCCATGTCTAACAGGGTCTTTGCCCTAAATTCCTTCGTTCCGCTTATCCATAAGATGGTGTCAGTTTATGCTCCAATGCCGAGTCTTTGCTCTGATGGAAAGTATCAAACACTAACTACCTGCTCATTATTTATCCTTTAAATTGTAAATCCTTTCAGGCTCTTTCGAGGGCGCTTTTCCTGCTAAGATTTTCTTAATTTTTCTTACGCTGCAATCACTTCAGGTCTGACTATATCTTTCATCAGCTTTTGACTGTCATATTCCACACCTTTGTTTAGTAAAACATAGAATATGCGTATTACTTTGCAGCATAAGGCTACTTTTGATTGTTTCCCTTTTAATGGGTTCTTTGTTCTTGTTGTATAATATCGGTGCAGTTCCTTGAATTCCGGCAAGTGCATTATCATTGACATTACGGCTTGAAACAGTGTATACCTTAATAGTTTTCTGCCGCGTTTACTTATACACGATTGACCTTTATACTTGCCGGAACTGTTTTCGGTTATTGCCAACCCTGCAAGCTTTTGTATCTGCTTTGGAGAATCAAAGCGTCTAATATCTCCAACTTCGCCAAAAAAACTTGCTACTGTCAATATTCCTACACCTTTGATATTTAACAGTTTGTCTGCATTCGGAACTTGAATACAGAGTGTTTCAAGTATTTCTATCACTCTTTGTTCCTGTTCCTTTTTCTTCAAAAAGTCCTCAATGAGCATTGATATTTCACATCTTGCCGCATTAACTCCCTGTTTTACACCTATACTGTTTGCTGCCACCTCAACCAAGAGCTTTGCTCTTTTTATGCCAACAGCACGGATTTTCTTTGCACGCCATAATTGATTTATGGCATCTGCTCCCATATTAACGGCATCCGCCGGTAATGGAATATTGAGCAATACTTCTATACTGCTGTCACATTCCCAATTTCCAAATACATTTTTGTATTCGGGAAAATAGATTGCAAACCATCTCTGTATTCGGTTTTTAATTGCAACTAATTCTTTATTAATACGCATTCTGCTTTCGTTCATAACACGAAGCTCTGCATATATATCTTCAGGAATGTATGGTATTAGATATCTGCCCTCTATTACCAGCTTGGCAATTACTTTAGGGTCTTTTCTGTCATTCTTGCTTGGGTGATTATCGTCAAGCTCTTTTGTACGCTTAACGTGCATCGGATTGACAAATACAAACTTTATGCCGTTTTCTTTTAAATATTCTGCAAGAGTGAACCAATAGTGACCCGTAGGTTCTGCGCCTATGATAATATTATCCTTTTGATTGGTCTTACAAAGTTCAGACAACCATTCAGAAAAATTTCCAAATCCGTAGCTTGCACTCTCAAATTTGAATACTTTCGCCAGTTCTAAACCACGCCAATCAAACGCACGTGCATAGTGGGTTTCACTTGAAACATCAATTCCTACAACTAATGTTGTATCTTTTACTTGACTTATCTTTTCATTTTGTGTTATACTCATTTTGGAGTTCCTCCCTTATGTGAATGGTTTATTTTTATTAGGGCTTTGACCCTGTGTTTCATTCTAAGGGAGTGAACTCCTTTTTGTCAAAACTCGTTTTTGTTACTTAACAGGAATGCTCCAATCTCATAAACTTGCTTGTCCTCGGTTCTGTTACTCTTGTCAAGAGTAACAAAAGCACTTTTGACAGGCAAACCTATCAAAAATGCAGACCTGCAAGCAGGTTTTACGCTCTCCGAGGGGCAGGTGCGGCTTTTTGAAAAAAAGCCTCCTGCACCCTGCAAAAACTTTATTGCGTGACAAACCGTGACGGTGGTGACAATGTTTTATACAGTGCCACAGCTCTCAAAATGTTCGTCACGGTCGTCACACATTGACACGCTGTCTTTCCAAAGAGATAACTTGCGACCGCTATGCGTTCGGCTTGCTTTATAATGAATGTCATAATCTTTTAGAAGTCTGTTTGCATTTATGCTCAACTTCAAAGACAAAATATTCGGCTTAATATCGTCGCCGATTATTTCGCACAGTTGAGAAGCCGTTCCGCTCCAAGAATTACTTTTCGCAAAAAGAGTATTTAAAATTTTTTCAAGAAACGGATCAGGCGGTTCAATCCAAAGTTCCGTTTCTGCCTTTTCAAAATTCCATACCAATGTTTCCAGATCTTTCACTAGCTGTATTCTTTGGTCAGGTTGATCTCTGCCGGTAACATCAAGCGTAGCATTATTTGAAGTTCGTTTTTCTTTACTTAGCACAAATGCACCGTCTGCTGCACCGAGCAAACCGTTTGTACCCGAAATAGTATCGAACTTATCACCGGCTTGTTGCTTTCGGGTATGGTGAACTATCAGCATTGCAACCTTGCAACTGTCGGCTAATGCTTTAAGTTTCGCAACCACATCATAATCGCTTGCGTAACTGTAATCGGCTCCGCCCACCTCACGCACTCGCTTTAATGTGTCAATTATGATAAGTCCTGTATCAGGGTGCTCACGAATGAATCCTCTTATCTGTTCGTCCAAACCGCCGTCTAATGTTTTGCATTGCGTTGCAAAGTATAGATTTTTCGTTCCATCAGCACCGAACATTTTGAATAATCTTCGCTGTAAGCGTGGGTAATCGTCCTCAAGTGCAAAGTAGAGGACGGTTGCCTGTTTAACTTTGTAATTTCAAAGCGGTGTTCCTGTGCTGATGTGATACGCAAGTTGCGCCATCATAAAGCTTTTACCGACCTTTGGCGAGCCGACAAACAAATATGTTCCTCGGTAAAGCAAATTATCTATTAATGCGCTTTGAGCCTCAAAATCCGTTTCGTACAAATCAGCCATCGAAACCGTTTTCAAATATGACGGCTGCATTTGACGAAACATTTCTCGTTGCATTTCTTCAAATTCCTTGAAATCTTGTTCCAAATCGGTTATACTATCAATACATACATTTGGTGACTGCTCCGTATCTGCGCCAACAGATACATTCGGAGCGGTCATTTCTTTTTTATCTATCATTCTAATTCCTCCTTTAATCCGCCAAGAATATCGGCAATCATTTCGATTAAGTCAAGCAGTTCGTCATTGACTTCGCCACCTGACTCAATTCGTTTGAGTTCTGTAAGTACATCTGCAAGGTTATCACGCAACGCCTTATACACTCTCGGATTGCCTTGCACGGTTACTTCCCGGTGCGTTAATCGCTGTGTTATATAGTCCTGCTTGGTTAAACCCGAAAGCTGAACATATCGTTCGATTTGTTGCCACTCCTCCGGCGAAACCCTAAACGCTACCGTTTTGTTTCGCCAGCGGTTGTGTTCATCTCGATTTTTAAGCGACATATCATTTACTCCTTTTCATTTCCAATTTATCTGCCATTTCCGTCTGCTTTGACGGGAACAAATGAGCATAGTTGTATGTTATTTCTATGCTTTCGTGTCCTACTCGGTCTGCAATCGCTGTTGCGGAAAATCCCATATCAATAAGTAAGCTCACGTGGCTATGGCGAATATCGTGAATACGGATTCGTTTTCCCCCGGCTTGCTTTGAGCCTCGTTCCATTTCTCGATACAAATAGCTTTTTGTGACAGGGAACATTCTGTCATCCAAGCCTACATCATAGAGCATTTTTAAATAGTCCAGCATTTCATCACATAGGAATTTCGGCAATCTAATTGTTCTGTTACTCTTTTCGGTTTTAGGAGAAGTGATAACATCTTTGCCTTTTAAGTGCTGAAACGATTTATTTATCGTTACCGTTCTTTTTTCAAAATCGAAATCGGCTGGGGTGAGAGCGAGCAACTCACCCTCACGAACACCTGTCCAATAAAGCATTTCAAAAGCATAATAAGATAACGGCTTGTCCATCATTTCATCGGCAAATTTGAGATATTCGTCTTTTGTCCAGAACAGCATTTCTCGGTTTTTCTTTTTACCCATACTGCCCGCCTTTTTGCAAGGATTTTCTTTCAAATTATAGTACCTGACAGCGTGGTTAAAAATTGCCGACAGCTGATTGTGAATTGTTTTCAGATACACAGGCGAATAAGTTTTGCCTTTATCGTCCTTGTATTTGATAAGTTCATTTTGCCAAGTGATAATTTGCTGTGCGGTAATATTGCACATTTTCAGATTACCGAAATATGGAACAAGTTTTGTTTCAATAATGTGCTTCTTGGTTTCCCAAGTGTTTTCTTTAAGCCTTGTTTGCAAATCTTCGGAGTAATGCCCGATAAAACTGTTAAATGTCATATCCAAGTCGCCGCCGAGCTTATTAAGCTGTTCTCGCTCCCAAGACTGGGCTTCACGCTTTGTCTTAAAGCCTCGCTTTTGCGTTTGTTTTCTATCGCCGTTCCAATCGGTATAGCGATAGATAACACGCCAAGTATTTGTTTTTTCTTCTTTATATACTGCCATAAATTTACCTCTCTTTCTTGTCGGCACCGTAACAGGTGCGTTCTGTAAAATATTGTTTGTTTACTCGTCCGGAAATCACCATATAGCCTTTTTCGGCTAATTCGGCATTGAGTTTTTGGACGATTTTATATGCATAGGATTTTGAAATGCCTAATTCCTTAGCCACTTCTTCAACTCGCATAAAACTTGCATTTTCCATTTAATCACCACCTTTATTTGATTTTATAATATGATTATTTATTGTCGGATACTTTCTGACCGCATTCCGATTTGCCCGAGCGGATACACCATTACCGTGATGTATGACGGATATTCAGTTTTTACAAACAGCTTAACGCTATTTGCTTAATGATTATACTAAACAAATTCCGTAAAGTCAAGTGGTTTTTAGAAAAATATTTAACTTTTTTGTTTTAGTTTTCTTGACATACGCTAAACATATATGATATACTAATTGCACATTACATAAATAAGGAGTGTAAATTTTATGGCAATCGGTGAGAGAATTCGTTTTTTTCGCAATCTGCGAGGAATGACACAAAAGTATTTAGGAACGGTAGTCGGCTTTCCCGAAAAGACTGCCGATATTCGTATGGCTCAATATGAGTCGGGTTCGAGAACGCCGAAAGCAGATTTAACAAACAAGCTTGCCGAGGTTTTCGAAATATCGCCGCAGGCACTTTCCGTACCCGACATTGACAGCTACATCGGCTTAATGCACACGCTGTTTACATTAGAGGACAGATACGGATTAACAATAGAAAAGACAGAAAACGGTGTTTCAATATATGCAGATCCTAAAAAGGGAACGGACGCAGCAGAACTTTCGGAAATGTTAAATGCGTGGGCGGAGCAATCTGAAAAATATCATAACAGCGACATCAACCGTGATGAATATGATAAGTGGCGTTACAATTATCCGAAGTATGATAAAACTTCCGACTTTGTAAAAACACCGTCACAAGAAGTAAACGAAGCTATGCTTGAAGTTTTCAAAGACAAACTGAAAAACGACTAAATTCAGACATAAGAGAAAGAGCTATCAGACTTTCAAAAAATCTGATAGCTCTTTGCTTTATTCTTTCAATAATTCAAATAATGTTGCCATTTTGTTGCCAAAAGGCATACACAATCGCCAAAAGCCTAGTAAAATAAGGCTTTTTTACGAGTGTGAAATCATTCCCACTCAATAGTTGCGGGTGGTTTTGAAGTTATATCATAGACAAGTCTATTAACGTGTTTTACTTCGTTTACGATACGATTTGATGCTTTTTCTAGGACATCGAAAGGTATTCTTGCCCAATCAGCTGTCATAAAGTCGGTTGTGGTTACGGCTCTTAAAGCAAGGGTATAATCATATGTTCTGCCGTCACCCATAACGCCGACGCTACGCATATCTGTAATAACGGCAAAATACTGGTTTATATCTCTTTCAAGACCTGCATTTGCGATTTCTTCTCTGAATATAGCGTCTGCGTCACGCAAAATTTCAAGTTTATCTTCTGTAATTTCGCCTATAACTCTTACGGCCAGTCCCGGTCCCGGGAACGGTTGACGCCATACGAATTTTTCAGGCAAACCAAGTTCGATACCAAGCTGACGAACTTCATCCTTAAACAAATCACGAAGCGGTTCAACAATTTCTTTAAAATCAACGTGTTCCGGAAGTCCGCCTACATTATGATGGCTCTTAATAACAGCCGCATCACCTGCACCGCTTTCGATAACGTCCGGATAAATTGTACCTTGAACAAGATAATCAACCTTACCGATTTTCTTAGCTTCCGCCTCGAACACACGGATAAATTCCTCACCTATAATCTTACGTTTCTTTTCGGGTTCTTTTACACCCTCAAGCTTACCTAAAAATCTATCCTGTGCATTTGCTCTGATAAGGTTAATATCAAACTGATTTCTGAAAAGATTTTCAACTTCATCGCCCTCATTTTTACGAAGAAGTCCGTTATCAACGAACACACAAGTAAGCTGCTTGCCTACCGCTTTATGAAGCATAACTGCCGCAACAGATGAATCCACACCGCCTGAAAGAGCACACAAAACTTTACCGTCACCAATCTTTTCACGCAAAGCCTGAATTGATTTTTCGGCAAAATCGGACATAAGCCAATCGCCCTTACAACCACAAACGTTAAACAAGAAATTCTTCAACATCTGCTGACCTTGTACAGAATGATTTACTTCCGGGTGATACTGTACCGCATACAATTTCTTTTCTTCATTTTCATAAGCCGCACACGGACAATCGTTAGAATAAGCAGTAATCTTGAAACCTTCCGGAATTTTATCGATATAATCCGTATGACTCATCCAAACTACTGTATTTTTATCAACATTTTCAAACAACTTACTTTCAGAAGTTGTAATTTCCGTCTTACCGTACTCACTTACAGGAGCAGTATCAACGTGACCGCCAAGAGTATATGCCATAAGCTGACTGCCGTAACAAATACCCAAAATAGGAATACCAAGTTCAAAAATCGCCTTATCGCAGTGTGGTGATTTTTCGTCATATACACTGTTCGGACCGCCAGTAAAAATGATACCTACCGGATTTTTTTCTTTAATCTTCTCGATAGAATTTTTGTATGACATAACCTCGCAATATACGTTACACTCACGTACTCTGCGGGCTATAAGCTGATTATACTGACCGCCGAAGTCAAGCACAATTACTGTTTCATTCTGCATTTTCTTTCCTCCGTTTATTATATTATTTTAATTATATCATTAATCGACACTGTTTTCAATAGCTTTTACAAGTTTTAATGTTCTTTGCACGACCATTCTGTCACAGCTAATTTTATGACAGCCGTGCGTTCAAGCACGTTTTCGTTAAATTCATAATCGGATTTACCTGTATAGTGGTGCATGATTTGATTAAGTCCTTTAATTTTAGTGTCCCTGTCTGCCACTATTTTTACCTGTCCCCTACCCATAATGCTTTGATACAAATACGAATGACCGCAAGCAGTATCACTTGTTACAAGCTCATGTTTCGTATCTGTTTCAAAACTTATTTCGGGTTGATTATTGATTAGATCAATCTTCTTCCCCTCTGTCGCTCCGTGAAAATACAATGTAAGTTTGCCGTTATTATCTTCATATCCGAAGTTCATCGGAACAATATACGCACCTTTATCGTCCACCAATCCTATACGACAGCAGTCACACGATTTCAATATTTCAATCATTTTATTGTAATCCGTAACTTAACGTTCTTTTCTTCGCATAATCACAACCTCAGTTCTTGCTCTCCAAAATTATTGTAACAGGACCGTCATTTGTAAGTGATACTTTCATATCCGCACCGAATTCACCTGTTTCGATATGTATACCTTGTTCCCTAATATATGCAACAAATTTTTCATACATTTCATTTGCGCTGACAGGCTCCATTGCATTGCCAAAATACGGACGTCTGCCGTGTGAGCAATCGCCGTACAAAGTAAATTGCGATATAACAAGCATACTTCCGCCGACATCTTCAAGACTCAAATTCATTTTATCGTTTTCGTCACTGAAAATACGCAACTTTATAATCTTGTCTGCGATATACTTCATATCTTCTTCAGTATCACCGTTGCCGACACCGAGAAGAACAAGCAAGCCGTCATCTATTTTTCCGTTCACTCTGCCGTCAATTTTAACATCGGCATTTGTTACTCTCTGTACAACCGCTCTCATATGTCATACCCACTTTCTTCTATTATCATTTGCAAGCGTTCCCATTCTTCCATAAGGCTTTCGATTTTGTCCTGCAATTCTGTTATTTTATCGGTTATCTCGCCTGCTTTGACATAATCGGTTGCAATATCGGAATTTTCAAGTTCTTTAGAAAGTTCCTCAACCTCCGATTCCTTATTTGATATTTCGTCCTCAACCTTTGCAAAGCGATTAAGCGTTTTACGTTTTTCCGCCTCCAAGCGTTTTTGCTCCTTATAATCAAGGTGACCTGCCGACTCTGTTTTCTGTTCTGTCTTAACCGTTTCACGAGCCACAAAGCTGTCGTAATCACCGCTGTAACTTTCAACACCGTTCGGTGTCAAATACAAAATTCTGTCGGCAAGTTTATTTATAAAATATCTGTCGTGCGATACCATTATCATAGTACCGTCATAATCGGAAAGTGCATTTTCAAGAGCCTCTCTCGATTCAATGTCAAGATGGTTTGTAGGTTCGTCCATTATAAGCAGATTAACACTCTTAAGCATAAGTTTTACAAGTTCGACTCTCGCTCTCTCGCCACCGGACAACTTATGTATTTCCTTAAACACATCTTCGCCTTTAAACAAAAATACTGCAAGTGCATTTCTGATTTGAGTTTGAGTAAGATTAGGATATTCGTCCCACACCTCGTCTATAACCGTTTTATCCATATTAAGATTTTCTTGAATTTGGTCATAGTATCCTATATGAATATTCGCACCGATTTTATATGAGCCTTCCGTCTGCTCATAATCGCCCATTAAAATTTTAAGCAACGTCGTTTTACCGCAGCCGTTCGGGCCTAAAAGGAATACCTTTTCACCCTTTTTAATAAGCATATCAACATTTGAAAACAATCTGTTATTATCAAATGCCATACCCAAGCTTTCCGTCTGAACAACATCTTGTCCGCCGCCTGCACAGGCCTTGAATGTAAACTCCATTTCTTCGGGCGACTGCATAGGTGCATTCAAATCTTTTTCAAGTCTTTCTATAACTTTCATTTTGCTCTCGGCGGTTTTAATATTTTTCTCTCTGCCCCAACGTCTTTGTTGCTCAACAACATTTTCAAGGCGCTGAATTTCACGCATTGTGTTATCATAATTTCTCTGTTCGGTCTTTTTGTCAATCTCCCTTTGTGCCATATATGCACTGTAATTTCCGTTATACGAACGGAAACGACCGTTTTCAAGTTCAAAAGTCTTGTTCGTAACTCTGTCAAGAAAATATCTGTCGTGCGATATTACAATAAATGCACCGCTATAATTTCTTAGGAAATCCTCTAGCCATTCAACCGACTCTATATCAAGATGGTTTGTCGGCTCGTCCAAAAGCAACAAATTTGCATCGGACAAAAGAATTTTACCGAGTGCGACACGCGTTTTTTGACCGCCGGACAATTTGTCTACACACAAGTCAAATTCATCTTCCGAAAAGCCCAGTCCAGTAAGTGTGCTTTTAACTTTTGATTTATAATAAAATCCGTCACGTTCGGCAAATGCTTCCTGCAAAGAAGTTTGACGTTTTACAAGCTCGTCGATATTGCCGTTATTATTTTCTATATCGAAACGAATTTCATCAAGCTGATTTTCCATTTCGATTACATCGGCAAACACCGTAAGAGTTTCTTCCCATATACTCTTTTCACTGCCGTTTACGGAATACTGATCAAGGTAACCGACACGCAAGCCTTTATTCTTAAAAATTTCACCCTCATCATAATCCATATCACCTGTGATTATCTTAAAAAGGGTTGATTTTCCCGCACCGTTTACACCGATAAAACCGATTTTATCGTTACTGTCAACATTAAACGATACACTGTCAAAAAGCGTTTCATCAAGAAACATTTTCTTTATATTACTTCCATTAAGCAGTATCATAAATTACTCCTTGTATTTTAGTATTTCAACATATTTTCAACCATTGTCATTATGTCATATCCGTAATTAATATCAGGACACCAACGTCCGCCAAGTTGCTCGACATACTTTACCGTACCTGCCCAAGCTATACTCTTTACAACATAATATCTGTCGTGCGGCTCTCCTACGGGTGCAAGTCCGACATACGCAGCCATATGATTATAATGTGCTCTTACACCGTCCTCAGGTGTTGCAAAAGTTTCGTGATCCTCTGTTTTGTCACCTGTCGGTTTTTTAATTTTTATGCCTGCCCAGTTATTCATTTCAGGCAATACAGCGCCGCCGTAATTTCCGTATGCTGTTTCTTTGCCGGCTTGCGCATACATCACTTCCGGTCTGATTCCGAAAACTTCTCCGTAATACCAATAAATCGGTGCTATATCAATAAATCTTTGGTGTGCCCCTTTTGCCTTTGCCCAAGCCTGTGCCTGTTCAACCGTTACCTGTGCGTTACCTGTGATTGAAGTTTTGTCTGCCGCAGGATTTACCACTCTGTAAAGGAACGTACAAGCCTCCGCTCTTGTAAGCAAATCTTTCGGACGTATATTACCACTGTCACCAAGCATATACAAATTTGTTACCGCGGTTTCAAGCAAATTTTTATATGCGTCATCAACGCTTTGAGCGTCTTTAAAGCTGTAATTTGTGATTGTATAACTGTCAGCTGCCTTTTGACCGCTTGCTTTTACCAATGACGCCGCAAATTCTTCACGCGTTACATATTCACCGCCGTTAAATAACGAGCCTTTTTTCGGCATATAATCTTGAAATGCCTGTACATATTTATATGACCACTTATTTTTTCCCACATCATTAAATTGAACTGCTGAATTCGATTGTAAATTAAATGTATCTGTAAATATTTTCGCCATTTGTTCTCTTGTAAGATTTCCGCCGAGCATAAGGTCACCTGTTTCGTCACCCGAAATTATATTGTTTTCCAAGCAATATTCAACGCTTTCCTTTGCCCACGGATACTGTTTCTGCCAGCCTGCCGCCATAACAGGTGCAGATGCCGTCGCACAAATCGCCACTGCAGATATTAACGAGATTATTTTTTTCATAATAGAATGTTTCCTCCAAGTCGTATATTTTACCAATAATACATTATATATCAAAAACATACCGATTTCAACATCATAGTTAAAATTATTTTGATATATTACCAAAATATATATGTATCATATCTCAATTTACCGAATAAAATACATTTTTAAGGTTATTACTATACACAAAAGGAGTGATATTATGATAGAACAAGATACTGTAAAACTTTTAAGAGAATGTGACGCCGGTATAAAAATGGGCGTGTATTCAATAGAAGAAGTTCTCGGTGATGTAAACAACGGTAATTTCAAGCAAATGCTTGAAAAAGCAAAATCAGACCACCAACAACTTCAAGATGAAATTCAAATACTTCTTGACAAATACCACGACGACGGCAAAGATCCTAATCCTATGGCTAAAGGTATGTCGTGGTTTAAAACGAATATAAAAATTTCTGCCGATTCTTCGGATAATACGATTGCCGACCTTATCACCGACGGCTGTAATATGGGTGTTAAAACATTGCACAAATATCTTAACAAGTACAAAGCCGCCGACGAAAAGTCAAAAGATATTGCTAAAAAGCTTATCAATATTGAAGAAGAACTTACCGTTGATATGCGTTCTTATTTATAATTTATTTAGATAAAAACGAAACAAATCTGAACTTTTTATCCATCATATTGACGATAATGCCGACCGTTTTACCCATAGTAAACGCCGCAAGGACAGTTCCTATTCCCAATCCGTCAAGACGTCCGAGAAATATAAGCGTCATACCGGCAGTTACTGCCAAACACGTTACGTCAAAAATTATTTTGACTTTTGAATATGAAACGTTTATAATCTCCGATAACTCTCTCGGGAAAAGGTCTGTCGGTATTATCGGTAATTTACATCTGTTTGATAATGCTATGCCTATGCAAAGCAAGAAATAACTTACGACAAAGTATAACACGCACCAACCCAAATCTGTCGGTAAAACGTCTATCCACATTTTATGCACGTCAAGCAATTCACTGAATATAAAACCTACCACAAAACTGAACAAATATTGCGAAACAAACTTTTTCCTAAGTATCATTAAACTCAAAACAAGCAATCCTTGAAAAATATATGTCCACGTTCCGAGCGATACTTTCGGAATAACCTCCGAAAACGCATACGGAACACTCGATATAGCCGAAATTCCCGCACCTGAATATAACATAAGCACAACGCCGAAACTGTTGATTATAACCGCCAACGCAAGTGCCAATTCTCCTCTGAATATATGTAAATTTTCTTTGTCCATTGTGTATCTCTCCATTGTTTTTGCCTTTGATTTACATATAGGTTTTATTGTATCACATATACTTTATTGTTACAACTAAATATATAAAATCATATTGCATTCCGACTATTGTATTCTCCTCAATAACAGTGCCATTTGCATTGTTTGCATATATCTTTAAAATTCTCTTTTGCTTTATACTTTTCGGGTAAATTATTTAAAAACAAAGGATTTAGAACACAATCTACAACATCAACGCACTCCATCGGGTCTATCTTTTCATCAATTAGCGGACACATCACTCTATCATCATATTCCATATCTGTTTAGTACCTCCAAATTTTCTGTTTTAATCAACCGAACAAATTTTTCATAAAGTAACCTTTACATTTTTAATTTTGACATTTCGTATTGCATTTTCATCAAAGCCGTTTACTTTTGCTTTAATTTTCAAATTTTCAAAAGTAAAATCTGACAATATATATTGACTTTCGTCTGTCTTGACATCAAAAAATGTATTACACTCACATTCGCAATTTTTCATTACAACATTATCCGCATAAGAAAGCGGCACATCTTTCCTGTCTTTCAAATCGTAAAACTGCGTCCAAGGGTTTATGTTGATAAAGCTGTCAATTTTACCTTTTATATCTTCAACACTGATATATTCATAATGCTGAGGTGTATCTGGACGCATTTTAAGCCACAACAAATTTTTACCCTCTTTAATATTTATTCTTCTTAAAATTATATTTTTATTATGTACAGATTCCGAACCGCAAGTTAGGCAACCGTGACAGAAACCGTATGTACAATCTTCAATTAAAATACGTTCGTTAGAGCCGTTTTCGGGTAATTTATCCGCCCAAGGACCTTTTCCGCCTTTCAGTACCACCGAATCATCATTAACTTCAAGATAACAATTTTTAACCAAAACATCTGTACACACGTCTATATCAACAGCGTCTGTACTCGGTGCTTTAATCGGCTTTGCCGGTGAAAATATATTGCAGTTTATATACTTGACGTGATGACATTTGTATATATGAGTAGTCCAATAGTGCGAATTTTGCAAGTGCAAATCGGCTATTGTGACATTACTGCTGTTTGATATGTAAACAAGTCTTGGACGTTGCTCGTCCTTGTTGGTACAGTTTGGATTCCATTTACGTCTTAGCCAAAACGCTCTCCACGCTTTCAAACCGTTTCCGTCTATTGTACCTTTTCCGCACATTTTAAAACCGTCAACATTATCTGCATTAATCAATGCAGAAAAATACGGACACGTTTCACCCTCCATACGAGTTTGCATTATCGGATAATCGTAAATATCATCACTGCCCTTTAACACTCCGCCGTCCTCAATATAAAGATTTACCCCTTGTTTGAAAAACAACGCACCCGTAAGATATGTTCCTTTTGGAACTACTATCACTCCGCCGCCGTTTTCATATGCTCTGTCAATCAAATTCTGTATTTCTTTCGTATGTATCTTGCCGTCATCAAGGACATTGTTATCGGTTAATACATATTGCTTACCCAAATCACTTAATTCGGGTATCTTTATATCGTAAAACCACTTATCTATAACAGTTCCGTCAGGGAAAATTTCTTGTTTATCCATATTAATTCTCCTATTTTTTTATTTAATTATATCACGTTACTTTGCATTTTGCCATATATATTTTGCTTGTTTTTCACCTGCATAATATGATACAGTAAAATAAATTTTTATAATATTGAAACTTTTTATATATTTTCTGTGTATATAATAGCGTACACATCAAAAAATAGTGCTATTTTTTACAACGAGAGGAGGCTTATATTTTGATTGATGAACAAAAACTTTTACATAATCTCAAAAAGCGAAATCGTAACAGCTTAGATGACATTATAAAAATATACACGCCGTATATAAGCGTGATTGTTTATAATACAGTCGGCTGTAAATTATCAAAAGAAGATATGGAAGAAATCGTTTCCGATACATTTTTTCTTTTATGGCAAAACTCTTTAAATATTGATGAAACCAAAGGCAATATGCGTTCATATTTAGCAACTATTGCCCGAAACACATCAAAGAATAAACTTCGCAAATATCATTCAAATGAAGTTCTGAATGAGCAAATTATATCAAGCGATTTAACACCTCAAGACAATATAATAAAAGCAGAAAACAGTCAATTTTTAACCGAACTGATTACATCACTCGGCGAGCCTGACAGTGAAATATTTTTCAGGTATTATTACTACAATGAAAAAATCAAAACAATTTCAAAAGCAATGAATATTTCCCTGTCGACAGTCAAAACAAAACTGTATCGCGGTAAACAAAAATTAAAAAACACTATTATAAAAAGGAGGGCTAATGATGAATAAACATTTAGCTAAATTACAAAAAGAATTAGATATTTCAGATACTCATAATATGCCGAGTACGGATATTATTCTGAAAAACGTAAACAACAAAATCAATGTTTCTCCTGAAGAAAGGAAGATTTATATGAAAAGAAAATATTTAAAAATAACATCAATCGCCGCCGTTATATGCGCACTTGCGGTTACAACCGCATTTGCAGCTGATTCAATCAGCGGTAAAATCGGCGAAATTATATCATATTTCCAAAATGACAATGCTGTCGAAATGACAAGCCTTGAACAGCTTGCAAATTTTAACGACTCAATCGGAAAAAGCATATCAAAGGACGGTTACACACTTACTCTCGACAACGTAGCCGCTGATGATAACTTTGTTCATGTATTTTATACAGTTACTTCTGAAAATGAGCCTTTTTACAATAGCTCTGACAATAACGCACCTATTTGGAGCAACAGTTTAAATGTTTCGGCAGACATTCGATGTGTTATAAACGGCAAGCTATCAGACGTAAGCAACAACAATCACGAAAGCGGATATTTTGTTGACCAACATACATATAAATGTGCGAAAAAATACAATGTGTCAGGATATAATATTCCGAATAAATTCAATCTTGAATTGTTTACATTTATATCAAAAGCAGATACTTCCGAAGAAAATTTTCCTGTCGCATTTACCAAATTGTTGAACGGTCAATATGACGGTATAACCGATGACGATAAAAACTCAGTGTGGTACATTTCAACCGATATTGACAAATCAAAAGTCAAGGTTAGTAGTATAACAAAAGACATAAATTTAAAATTGCCTAATTCTGACGCTACTGTTGAAAAAGCCGTATTTTCACCATTCGGCAATCAGCTTGTGATTTCAACCCCATCAACAGGTGATCCTGATAATGTCATCGCAAATATTGACAGTTTTGCTTTGTATGACGAAAACGATACTTGCCTTGATATTTTAAACTCTGATTTAAGTGTAAATGGTGACGGAAGTTCACGAAATTCACTTGAATTTCTTAAAGCAAACAAGGATACAAAACAGTTAAAATTCGTACCTGTTAAATACTCATACAATACAGAAGATTGCGATACAATATTTAACAGTGTCGGAACATATCCTATTGAATACAAAATTAACGACTATGGCAAAGTGATTGTAACCGGTATCAGAATTACAGACGGTGAAATTGACATTGATTATTACAAAGACGGTTTTGTTCCATATGATCCTGCGTTTGTTCTTCAAAATGATAACGGCGAAAATGCCGAACCAGGCGATAAATTCAGCTCAACATTATACACCGATGTAAATTACGAAACTAACAGCTATACTGCAAGGTATGTATTTGAAGCATATGACGATAACGGTAAACTATTACCGATACCCGAAAGTTCAAAAGCAGACGCTCTAAAACAGCAATTTACAAAACTCGGTGTTGTTAAAACAGATTACTACACTCTTGATTTTGACAGTGCCGTAACAGTTAATCTAAAATAGTTAAAAAGGTGTCAAGCCCAAGTGAACATAATTTCAAAAAACTGATAATAAAAAAGAGCCTCCTATGGTAAAATGAAACCATAGGAGGCAATTTTATGTCAAGAAGCTATCGTCATATACAAGAATGTAACAAAGAAATTATTGAATTAAAGCATAACGGCTGTCCGGTTAGACAAATATGTGAAAAATATAAATTTAGCAAAAATACTACTCTATATTATTCTGAATGTTCATTACAGAATACACGGCAAGAAAATAAGAGGGAGAGAAGAAATCTTATTAGGGGTAACAAGTAGACCGTATATTCTGAAATCAACAATCAGCTCCATCAATTATCACATATATCAGCTCCATCAATTATCACATATATCGGCAATAACACCGGCTAAAGCATCTCCCATCTGCTTATATCCTATTTCAGATGGATGCACCCAATTAGTTATATGTCGTTCAAAATGTTCTGAATATATATTACTTTTTATGTAATCACTCTGAAATCCATTCACTGTATCACATACAGCAAGCATAGGACATACAAAAATATTCTCGTTTCTGCGTCTGTCAAACAAGTCTGTAATTGCACTGCAAGCCATTTTTATACAATATTCATATTGTTTCGCACTGCTTTTACAACCAAGTTGTGTACCCCATGAATATTGATCGCCACCACATATAGGGAGATTTATGACAATTTTTATGTTATGATTATATTTATGTATCGCCTCTATCATATTATTAAGGTTGCATATAAATTTATTTAATTCATTGTCAAATTCAGAATAACTGCATATTTGAAATTCATTTGCACCGAATAAAATTGAAACAATATCAGGAGTCGGCATTGAATAACGCTCAATATATTTTGAAAAATCAAATTTGAACACTGGATTTTCACAAACAACATCATATATTCCTTTACTATAACGATACAGTTTATCATTATCGCAAATAACCATTCCGTCTTGTATTGGCGTTACAGATGTTCCTATATGACTGTAATCTGTATTTGTATTGAGCATATATTCATAAAATTTTTTATCACCGTAATATTCTTTACCGTCAAATCCTTCAGGAAATAAGAACGGAGAAATTCCCCAACCGTCATCTGTATATTTTTCAAAATACGCACTGCAAGTCCAACCGCCTCTTCCTTCGTGATTTACATTATGACTGATATTTCTTAAACCTATTGTATTAATATTTTTTAGTTTATTCACAGTATGAGCAATATAAGTTTCAGCCATAGTCATACTGTCACCGATGCAAAGCAAATTAACGGTCGGATATTCTTTTTTCTCAAATATTTGAACGCGGCAACTCTTTTCAGTGAGCAATTTGCCGTAATATCCATAAATTTTCAACGTAAGCAAAAAAGTATCGGCTATGTCATTAAACTCTTCCAACCGCCAACAATTACCAAGATTTTTGCCAAATTCACACTCTATCTGAACATCATATTCTTCAGAGTATGGATAAATAATATTTTTATAATATATCGAATACTGTTCAAAGTCTGTATATATACTTTGATTTTTGACATCTCTTAAAACAGAAATTTTTTCAGGCAATATTATAATAGGCTTATCACAATACATAATCATTTCATCCTTTGGTTTAATATATGTGATACGCGGCATAATGCCGCATATCACATTATAAAAATTATTTATATATAGGTCCGTAGTTTTTGCAAGCCGCATAATCTGCCGCTTGAGAATCTTCTGTACCGAAAGACGACCATACGTGTGGACGATATACCTTTTCATCAGCTACATTATGCATTGTTACAGGGATTCTCAACATTGAGCAAAGTGTTATCAAATCAGCACCAACGTGTCCGCCGATTGTCACACCGTGATTAGCACCCCAATTAGCCATTACACTGTATACATCAGTAAATGCGCCCTTACCTGTAAGAATCGGAGCAAACCATGTTGTCGGCCATGTAGGGTCTGTACGTTTATCAAGTTTATTATGAATATCATCATCAAGATTGCAAGTATATCCTTCTGCTATCTGAATAACAGGTCCAATACCTTCAACGATATTCACTCTAAGCATTGTTACAGGCATTTCTGCTTTTGTTCTGAAGTGGCTTGAAAAACCGCCGCCTCTGAAATATTCATAATCTGCTCTGCACCAATCTGTTGCATCAATACAATTTTGAATATCTTCATCAGTCATATTCCACCATTCTTTTTGTGTACCGTTGCCGTTCTCGTCTTTTGCCGCACCTGTACAATCAAGTGCCGTTGCACCGGAATTAATGAGGTGAATAATGCCGTTAGCGGCTTTACCTGTAAGTTCTTTACCTGTTACACGTTTTACGGCGTCGGGTGACCAATATGTACGAACATCGTGGAATGCAGGTGCTTTACCTGTAACAAGTGTTGCCAAAAGCATCGAAATACCGTTTAATGTATCATTTTCGGTTGCAAACGGAGTAGGCATTTTTTTACCGTTCCAGTTGAATGACGATGCCATAATTGCCTCTGTAAAATCAGCGTTAGGCAGCCAATCTGTCCAGTGTCTTTGACCTTGGAAACCGCCTACTATTGCATTCTTTCCAAGTGCCTCTTCATGCCAACCAAGTTCGGCAAGTTTTGGATTTCCGTAAAGAATATCATTTACGATTAACGTAAACTTAGTGATGAATTCCCAATCCTTATCTGCCGAAACGACTTTCGATTTTGTAATAATGTCAGGCAAGTTTTTACCTGCATTTTTATCAAAGCCTTCTTTGCAGTTTTCTTTTATCCATTTATATGCTTTTTCATACTCATCTTTATCATATATACCAAGAGTAATTCTTCTCAATATTTCTGTCAAATCAACAAATTCAGCTCGTATACCAAGATACTTTTGCATAAATGACATATCACAATATGAACCTGCAATACCCATTGCGACACTGCCAAGGTTCACATATGCTTTGTTCTTCATTTGACCGACTGCAACAGCACCTTTCGCCCAACGAATCATTTTTTCGGCAACATCTTCAGGAACTGTGTTATCATCAATGTCCTGCACATCGTGTCCATACATCGAAAATGCAGGAAGTCCGCGTTGTGCAAATGCAGCCATTACTGCGGCAAGATAAACCGCACCGGGACGTTCCGTTCCGTTAAAGCCCCATACAGCTTTTACTGTATCCGAGTTTAGGTCCATTGTTTCTGAACCATAGCACCAGCATGGTGTTACAGCCAATGTTGCACATACATTTTGTGTTGAAAAATAATCGTTGCATTTAGCCGCCTCAGCGCCTGAACCTATTGTACAAGGTGAAATTACACATTCAACAGGTGTTCCGTCTTGATAATGCACATTACTTTCAATAAGTTCCTTTGCGGCATTTGCCATAGCCATTGTTTTTTCTTCAAGGCTTTCTCTGACGCCGCCCCACCGACCGTCTATTGTCGGTCTTATTCCTATTCTTGGTTTCATTTTTATTACTTCCTTTCTGTTTTTAATTAATTATAAGCATGAATATAATACATTTCTCAGCCTTGGCTGATAATATTCTTCTTGTGGGTTTAACATATGGTGTGCATAGAAAAGTGCAACTTTTTCTTCTGTATCGGCAATTATTGTTGCACCTGCCGCACCTCCCCAACCGATTTCACCGATTGAACTGTTTGAACCGCTTTCGGCTTTATCTATAAGCGTTCTTACACCTAATCCGTAACCGTAACCTCTAAGACGTCGCCAATTCATAGTTTTACGCTGTGCCTCATTTAATTGATTTGTTTTCATCAGTTTTACTGTGGCACTGCTAAGTATACGATTATTATTAAGTCCTGTTCCGCTATTTGCCAAAGCCGCCGCAAACTTGGCATAATCATCGACAGTCGTTATTATTCCTGCACCTCCGCTGTCATAATTCTCACCGAATACAAGTTCATTGCCGTATGCTCTTTTGACAACTCCGCTTGTATGTTCTTTTTGCTGAAGTTCTACAATGTTCTTCGTATCTTGTATTTCGTATATATATTGCGGAGATATTATAACATCGTTCGGTGCATGATAATATGAATTATTCATATCCAACGGCTCAAATATATTTTTTTTCATATATTCCGAAAATCTCATTCCCGAAACTACTTCTGCCAATACCGCTAAAACATCGTGACAAAGGCTGTAATTCCATCTTGCACCCGGTTCAAATAAAAGCGGTTCTTCCGCAAGACATTTGATGACTGTTCTTGTATCCATTTTACCGTCGGTTAGCTTTCTTGCTTTTTCAAATGCAGGTGTGTTTGTAGCATATGACAAACCAGCCGTCATAGTAAACAAATCTCGAATTGTTATCGGATTTTCTGCCGCTTTTATTCTGTCACCGTCTTTTACATACATTTTTTTAAATTCAGGAAGATATTCATATAACGGATCAGACAACAAAAACTTTCCCTGTTCATACAGCTGAAGTGCCGCCGTTACCGTTGCCACCTTTGAACACGAATAAATATATAACTGCTCCTCACCTGTCTTTTTTATTTTTTTCTCAAGGTCAGAATATCCCGAACTGTATTCAAATACTTTCTTCCCGTCTTTATAAATAACGACACTGTTACCCGGAATAATCCATTCCGTCAGACTATTCATAAAGTTTTTCATATATTCAAAATTCATAGCGTCCTCCTGTTTTGTGCGTCAAATAACTACGTTCACGTTTTTGTCATCGTCTTTTATAAAGATTTTTTCATTCTTTGTTATTGTAATATTATATTTTTTCCCTCTGAAAACTCTTGTGACTTTCGCCGGAAGAAGTTCTTTCGGCAGACATGGGTCAATTTCAAGTCCGTCCCACTTTGCCCTTATTCCAAGCATATATTGTGTAACCGCAATATACATCCATGCCGCAGTTCCCGTAAGCCATGATACATTCGCCAAACCGAATTTATCACTTTCCGGTCCGAAAATATTAGACGCATAAACGTAAGGCTCTGCCTTATATCGCCATTCTCCGGCTTTTTTCTGTGCTACCATAGGCAATAATTGATGATAATATTTATAAGCTCTTTCAGGTCTTTTTAACATACATTCCGCTATAATTGCCCATGTATTTGCGTGACAGAATACACTTCCGTTTTCGCCGCAACCTTTATTGTAATAAGTTAATTGGTCTTCTTTTGACGGATAGTCCTTCATTGACGGATGAATTTTTTTAATACCTAAATCCGTATCAAGATATTCATTTACACTGTCCATTGCGGTTTGTCCGTTTTCACCCATACCGCTTATAACAGACCAGCTTTGTGAATTAAGCCATATTTTTGCCTGTGGCTCTTTTTCACTTCCGATATACCGTCCGTCATCTGTGATACAACGAATATACCATTTTCCGTCCCATGCTTTCTCATTTACAAGTTTCTTTTGTGATTCATATATATCAAGATACTTCTGCTTATCTTCACCTTTAAGTTCAGCTAATTCCGCAATCATTCTAAGAACAGTACCGAACTGCATACCTGTCCATATACTTTCGCCTTTTCCCTCACGGCATACTTTATAAAGCATATCGTTCCAATCAGATGCAAGCATAAGCGGGAAACCGTTTTCACCGAGATTATTCATACAAAATTCAATAGATTTTTTAATATGTTCCCATACGGTAGCACTGCCGCCGTCATAAAAATCTATTACTTCATCAAGATAATCTAGTGTTCCCTCTTCCATAATGATATGATAGCACGTCATTACAAGCCATAAATGATTATCGCTATGTATTCTTTTAACTGGTTCCCAGCCCTCTAACGGGAAACAATAATGATTGCAATGTCCATCCCGATATTGTTGTGTAAACAGTAAATTAAGTTTATTCTTTGCTCTGCGTAAGTTAAACGGAATCATTGCCAAAATATCTTGTGCGGTATCTCTTACTCCGACGCCTCGAAATGTGCCTGTTGCGTAATAGCTTATATTTCTTGAAAATTGAAAATTTCGTTCAGCTTGATAAGGATTCCATACATTAATCATAAGTTGAGTATCTTTATCCGGTAGTTCACACTGGAATTTACTCAAATAGTTATCCCACGATTCACACAACTTTTTATAAGAATTATCAACGAAATTCTTTTCTCTGCAATGATGTACACTTGCTTTTACTGCATCCTCCGTCATAGCTGTTCCGAGAAAAATATTTACTTCTTTTTCTTCTTCTGCTTTCAAATCTAAATCTATTTGCAATGCAAAACACGGATCACCGCCGTAAAGAGTAGAATTTGTGCATTTTCCGTTTTCAACATTCTGCGGATTTTCTTCACTTCTGTATGAGCCTACAAATTCATCTCTGTCACAGTCAAATGCAGTTGCCGGTACATCTGTTGCAAAATATACCAAAGGTGTTTGGTCAGGTCGCGGTTGGTCCTCAACACCGTATTTATAAACTAAAATATCACCCATATTGTAAGCAGTTAATTGATGTTTGTTATAGCACTGCCATTGTAATTCACGCATAAATTCCATCATACCCAGTTCAACATACGGAAAAACAGTAATTTTGCGGTCAGAATTTGATTTTATCTTTAAATTCCATATAAGTGCATTTTCATATTCACCGACAAAATATGTACTTGTTATTTCAAGTCCATTCTTTTCAGCCTCAAATCTTGTATATCCCATACCGTGTGTGGAACTCCACTTATCAGGCTTTGACTTGCATGGTTCGTTTGTCGGACACCAAATATCGTCATTATCCTTGATATATGTATAAAATCCGCTTCTGTCGGTTGGTAAATGGAAAAAACGGTAATGATTAATTCTCCATATTTGAGGAGATTTATAAAAAGCAACACCTCCGCCGGCTTGTGAAATCATTGTATGAAACGTACCGTTTGAAAGGTAATTCATCCATGGTGTAGGTGTATTATATTTGTCAAATGTTATTTCCCTGTCATTAAATTTATACATTTTTGTCTACCTTTCTATACATTTTTGCAGTCTCATTTGCACAATGTTGTGCAATAGTTATTTCACTGTCACTGACACTTTCATCAAATTCATTGAAAGTATTTCCGATACAGCTTTTGCCTGTCAACATCTCGTACCATATATATCCCAAAGCCAGTCTTCCTACGCCAAAAGAAGAATGAAATGTATCACGATGGATTTTCTCTATACCCGATTTTATAAGGTTCTGAAAAGTTTCACCGCTTGGGATAATTTCTACATTTCCGATGTCCTTTGCGGCTTGTTCATATGCTGATTTTAAATCAGCAAACATTTCAATTTGATCTTTGTATTTCATTTCTTCATTAAGTCTTTTGCTGTTTTGCTCATATGCCCAAGTTTGATGTATCATAATTTTTGCTTTCGGTGCGTGAATATGTACATAATCGGCAAGTGCATTCAGATACGGCTGATATGTGTTATAATCAACGCTAAGCGAACTGGCTTGTTGCAATGTTACAACGTCCCAAATATCGCTTTGAAGAGCTTGTTTTATTGACACTTTTATGCCTGTTCTCACACCGTTAAATTCAAAATCATAATCCGCCGCGTCATTATGTATATTTGCATAATGTCTTGAAAGCGGACAACCGCCTATGAACAAATTAACCGTTTTCATATCCACACCGTCCGCTTTTGCTATTCCGTGTAAATAACGCATTGCGTCGTTTGAAAAACTGTTTCCTATAGCTAACACTTTCATTTTGTTTCCCCTCATTCAAACACAACCATCTGATGACACTCTATCTTATCTAATTTTACTGATATATAGCCATTTTCATAAGTAAAATCTATATCTTCCTTTTGAGGTGCAAGATATACTTTGTTTATTTTCTTATCAGTTTTGATAGCTAATTCAACGTTGTATATCGGCACTATATCCTCGATTACTTCTATACCGTTTCCTCGTTTTATGGGACTTGCATATAGCAAATGACATATTAATCTGTCACTCTGTTTCATCAAAGTTACTATTCCTTGTGCAGGAAGATTTGTTTTTAAAGTCTTTGCGCTGTCAAGTAATCTGTCAAGAGCGAATATTGCCATTTGTTTCAAATGCAATTCGCCGCTTTGAGCATAATCTGCAAATATATTCCACGCAATATATATTCCGTCTTTGCCCTCTGTCATTCCCGCACCGCCGTATTCACAGCTGTTTGGAGTATGCTGATGTGAGCAGAAATGTGCTCTTGTACGGTTAAAATAAGGATTTTCTCTTATTCCGAGTTCGTTACCGATACAACGAATTTTTTCACCGTTGCCGTACATTATATATCCGGTATCACCCATATCTTTTATTTTTTCTAAAGGTCTGAAATAATCCGGTTTATACGGATTTTCTTTTATCCGTTCAGCACCGAGATCAAGACAAAATTCATTACTGTTTTCATACAGTGCAGATTTACCTGTTGCAAGAATTTTCCCTCCGCAATCACAAAATTTTCTTAAACGTTTTGCAAAATCAATATCAGCGCGGATAACATCAGGCAAAATTATAACTTTGTATTTACTTAAATCCGACTCAAAGTCAATAACATCAAATAAATATTTGCCCTCAAGCATAATCCGGCATACACCGCTTCCCGAATCATCTACTTTTGTCATTTGCCCTGTACTCAAATCACCGACATATGCTTCAGGACTGATTATTGCAATATCTGCTACTGATTCAACATTATCAAGCCATTCTTCTTTTTCTTCCAATTCTGAATATGCAGAGCCTATCAAGTCGTATGTTACCATATCCATTTCACTGCTCGGTGAAAGTTGATCTCCTACAGAACATTTTGCACCGTTTGCGGCGGCAAGTGCCACTTCAAACCTAAGTGCATTAGGATGTTTAAAACCGCCAAATTCGCCCCATGAGCCGTGGAATTTTCCTGTCATACCAAGATAATCGACTCCGAGTCCTTGACAATATCTTGCCGAAAAAGGAAAATGGTCATATCCCCAACCACCTGTCGGCAAGCTTTCAAGTTCCAAATGCGTGTTGTAATTCACAAGGTCACGTCTGCCTTGTCTTATATGTCCGCCATTATGAAAAAGCGGTAAATTTGGTTTATACTTATCAACTGCCGCACGCGTTTTTTTTGCATAGCGTTTATATACCATTTCTGCGTGTTTTAGCACATCATTTTCATCATACGGATTTAGTCCCAATTCTTCTCGTTCCGCAATGCAGTTTTGACAATAACACGGCTGAACACCAGCTATATCAAGAAATATTCCGTCTGCGTCATAGTTCTTGCAAACTTCTTCAATTTGCTTTACAAGGTAATCCAAATACGGAGATGACATACACATTTTATGGTATCCCGGTTCTGTAAAATCTTTTGCCCAAGTAGTAGACTCATCAAGATTTCTTACAAGCCATTCAGGATGTCTGTGTGCCATTTTTTCGTCAAGACCTGCTGACAAATATATCGGAGTTTTAACGCCTATCTCGTGCGCCGCCTGTATTTGTGCTCCAAGTAAATCAAAATCCAAATGAGGATGTATTTCGTTTGCTTTTGACGGATGATATGCCCAACCGTGGTGACATTTTGAAAATAGTGTAATCGAATTTATATGTCCTTTTTTCAGTGCAGTCTGAAATTGTTTTTTATCAAACTTTTTGCCTATATCTTCAATATGTTCACTTGTATGAAAATCAAGATGTACCTGTCTGAATCTCAATTATTGTCAGCTCCTTTCGTGCCATATATTATCTCAAATCTATTGAATAAATATCTGCGATTTCGTTTCCGTTAGTTGATATTAAAGTAAAACGAATTGCTTTTGTGGTTTTTCCGATTTTGATTTTTACAAGACGTTGATGATTTTCCTTTATCCCGTCAATTTCTTGCCACTTATCATCAGCGTTTTTAATTTCTATTTTCATATCTTTAACAAGAGTTTTCGGTACATTAAGTGCCGGAGCATTTTTATGTACATTACAGGTATTCATTTTCTCGGGAATATATTTTCCCGCACCTGTTGTTTCTCTGTTAAGGTCGCTGTTAAATACAAATCTAACTTCATTTATTGCCTTTTCACTGTCAAATGAAAATGTCACAGTATCACCGATTTTACCGCTCCAACAATTTTTATCATCACCGTAATGTCTTTCAATACCGTTTAAAAGCAATTCGGCATCTTCGCCTGTTGATGTAATTGTTGCACTTTTTGTAAGTTCTGAAATCTTTGTTTTGCAGTAAGGCAACCAACAATCATCATCCATAAGCATTTGTTGCAGCTCGCAAATATATTTTTCAGAAATTTCTCTCGGTGTTACACCGTTTTTTATCGCTATTGCCGACGCAGTTCCGACCGCTTGTCCAAGCAATGCACAAGTAGCCATAACTCTCGATGCGCTCATTGCAGTATGCGTAACACTGATATTTCTGCCTGCAAAATAAAGATTTTCGATATTAACCGAATATAAACATCTGTAAGGTATTCCAAACGGTGAAGGTGCAGGATGAAATATATTAGGCTTATCCTTAGTGTTTATCCCTGCAGGATTGTGGTCATCCATTGTCCAACCGCCGTATGCTGCAATATCATCAAAATGACCTCCGTCTCTGACATCGTTTTGATTCATTATATAATCTCCGACATATCTGCGACTTTCACGTTTTCCCGGAAGAAATCCGACAAATTCAAGTTCCCAGTTATCAGCATTATATTCACCGCTGTTTTTCACAAAATCCCATATACCGTATGCGACGCTTATAAGCTCATCACGAAGTTTTTCTGTGTCGTGAATAGTGTCACCTTCACCGCCGAGTTCCATATACCAAAAATTTTCTTCGGGGTCATTCATATCAGGCAAACGATACGGTAAGTCTTCTTTCGTAAACTTTCTTGCCCAAGACGGAGCAATAAATGTGTGCTTTTTATCTGTTTCCCTTGCCTGAATAAGACACGATAATCCCATTGTTTTCTTATCGACTTGCTCAGGCGCTATGCTTTCGCCGAACTCATTTCGGCTTTCACGTCCCCAACGATATTCTGCACCCGAAAGAGGTGCGAGAATGCTGTCACCCGAACAATCAGCAAACAATTTTGCTTCAATTATATGATAACATTGCGTTGTGGTTTGCCAACCGATAACTTTTTTTATTTTTGAACCGTCCATTTCTATATCATTGCATGAACAATTCAAAATCGGCGTTATATTTTTTTCATTATTGATAAGTTCAAACAGTATAGCGTCCCACATCGGATAACGTCTGTAAGGATTTCTGTAAAGGGTTTCAAGTGCAATTTCTTCAATAATGCCTGTTTCTCTGTTGTTTTTACCGTGTGCACCGCACACCCACATTCTGATTTCGCTTGACGCATTGCCGCCGTATACAGGGCGGTCATGCATAAGTGCAACCTTTATTCCATGACGTGCCGCCGCAACTGCCGCACACATTCCCGCAAGTCCGCCGCCTACAACACACAAATCAACTTTGTGATAAATACCTTTAAGGTTTGTATTCATTTATTTTCGCTCCTTTCAAGTATTTTTTATGTTAAATTCAAACTTTGTTTCAACCGTTTTTGTTTTAACAATATGTTTCAAATCCACTGTATAGACTGTTTTTTGCTTATTATAATTTGACGCATATGTCACTTCGTTTATTTTACATTCAAAATCAGAAATATTGTAACACATCTCTGTATTTCCGATTTTTAAACCGTTTTCACATTCAGTAGGTTTAACATCAAAAACAAAATGCTCCGTAACATCATTTTTATCTGTGTCAAATGCGAAATTATCGTTTAAAACAATTTTATCATCATAAAATTCAAATTTTCGTGTTAATTCTTTTAATGAGCAATCATTGTAAGCATCTTTACAATCTATTATAAGTTCATTTTCTGTGGCTTTCACAATATTTCCGCGATATTCTTCACCTTCTTGCTGTACAATTCCGTTTACTACAGGCACACTGTGTGCCAATGCCGACGGCGGAAAATATTTATATCTTTTTGAACTGAAATAGTCCGACGTATATTCGCCTCTGCCGGGGTCTGTTACTATTTTATCGCCACCGACATTTAATAAAAATACGCCTATATCGTTATGATTATGTGATTCTTTATTATCTCCCGCTTTTGCGGCAAATTCATAATTACTTGTTCTTTTTATATACCAACCTGCATTTTTAAAATAATCAAAACCATTTTCTGATTCTGTTTGTACTTTAATGTTATTTTTTCGCCATGCAAAATCTCTGATAAGATGGGCAAATCTGTAACAACCATCACCGTCAAATTCAAGCGAGCAGTTATCATCATGTACTGCTATTTGGCTGTATTTTTGTTTTAAAAAGTGTATTAAACCGCTTCTTTGCGTAAACTTATCTCCGCAATCGGAAAATGTGACTGTATTATTATTTTTAAACCATAATTTTTGCGGAAATACTGCGATATTTTCAACTTTTTTATTATCTAAAAGATTATCTTTTCCGTCACTGTACTGATACAATAACTGCGCGAAGTATGTAAAATACCCAAAGCCGTATGCCCAATAATTTATTCCCTCTACACACGCACCGTCATCACCAAAACCTTTTAGATAATATTCCAAAGTTTCCTTTATTCGCGGTAAGACTGTTTGAATTTCCTCATCAGTTCCGAAGTATAAAAATGCACTTCCTACACTTCCGGCACATACGGCAGACCAGTTATTCTCTAAACAATCCCAACTGTTTTTTCTGCCTGATAAATAAGGTTTTAAGACACGTCTGTAAACTTCATATTTAATTCTTTCGACTATGGTTTTATCAAGCTTATCGCTTAATATATGCGAAATTTCAGCCAATGCAAATGCCGTTTCAGACGCAAATAAATCAATATGCGTTATACAATCTTCAATATCACTATTTTGCGGAATATGAGCCGGCAAAGCCCAAGTAAATTCATCAAGGATTGACCATATAATATCTTGCAAGCATAAGCGGTATTTTTCATCATCATATAAAATATTTAGTATTGCAAAGTCGTTCAATCGTCTTCTATGTAAAAAATACTCATATTCATATTCTTTTCGACTGCCTGTAACATAAAACTTTTTAAAAGATGTATATGTCAATGCGGCTATGTCTTTATTTGCGAATTTTTCTGAATCCGACTTTATTTTCTCAACCTGTTGTTTCAAAAATATATCGTTTTTTACGTTTTCTTTTATGTTTTTATTCTCTGTAAAAAGTCTGTTTGTCATTTTCTATTCCTCAATAAAACCTGCTTTTGTCACGTATTCAAGCCACGCACGAGCCATTATTTCATGTCCCGCATTTGTCGCATGAATACAATCGACAGACCAATGTTCTGGAGGTGCAATTTTTAATGCCTCTTGAAATTTTTCAAAATACGGTACAAACACTGCATTATACTTATCAGCAAGTTCCTTTACTATCTGACGACGCTCCGTGAGTTGTCCGTTCCAAACGTCCCAATCTCTGACTATATCACGACCAAGTTCGGGAGTATTATTTGTAATCTTAAATAGAAACGGTTCTCCAAGCACCAATTTTAAATCTTTATTCTTCTCTAATGCCTCATTTATCATTAACTCATATATAAACTTAAATTTCTTTGCGTCCGCACCTTGATTCATACGTATTGCAAAGCCAATATCATTCACTCCGCTTAAAATACTTAAAAGATTACAATCAATATTTAATGCGTCCTCAATCCAGCGACTGTATGTATCGGCAATACGACTGCCGTTATACGCTTTATTCCATACTACAGTATCGGGATAATCGCATAAAAGCTTTGACGCAATCAGATTAACATAGCCGTAACCGTATGCTTGAACAGGATTATGACCTGTTTTATCTCTTCCGCAATCTGTAAGTGAATCACCTTGAAACAATATCTTTAACATAACTATTTCCCCTCTTTTATTCTGATTTTTCCGTACATATGTGCTGTTTTGTCAGGCATTGTAGAATGAAATAATGTGTATGGGTATCTAAGCATACTCGTTTCTTCAACTTTTGCCTCAAGTTCCATAAGAAAACTGTCTGTATTTTTACTGATACCTAATTTTTCAAAAGTTAATTTTACTGTTTCGCCTTTTTTTAGTTTAAACGGCGTTTTTACTATTTCTTTAACTTTCGGTTCATTTTTGAAAACATATGTAATTTCAGCCGGGCATCTAAGTTGCGGTGCCGGTACAAGTTCATTGCCTTTTTTCAAAAGTGCATATATTTCGCCGAAGTCCGTTTCCTCTGCCGAAAACATAACTTCGCCCTCTGCACTCGGTACAGGCATTGCAGTGTACAATAAAAATTCAGTTGTCTTTTCAGAGTCGTTCATTATGATAAGCTCACTGTCTTTCACCGCAATTCTTACTTCCGCACATTTTGTATTATAGTAATTTACAAATTGATATTTCGGACAATCGTTTATATTTCCCGACACAATCATAGGCAATTCCGAATACAGGAATGTATTTTCTATCTCATTCTTATTGTTTTTTAAATAAAAAACATATTTACCCGCTTGCAATTTCAAATTAAATTCGTATGATTGGCTTTCATTCGGGTCGATGTTGTATTCAAACGACTGCTCTTTTTCGGTATTCTTTGGTGATATTGCAAATGCAGCCGTTCCATTCATTGCCACATCACTTTTATTGTGAAGTATTACTTTGACGGTTCCTTTATAAAATCCGTTATCTGGTTTAAAATCATCTTGCATTACTATTTCAGACTCAAGAACTGTTCTTTCATTTTTCAAATTATCCGCCGTAACTGAAATTCCGTCTACGAATTCATATACATTAAGTCCGAGTTCTTTTGGAGTCAGTGCATATTTTCCGTTTATATTAATGTTGTGAAAATTTACATTTCGGATATTGTGTTTTTCGCTAAATCCCTCAATTCTTGAATTAGATAGCAATATATCGTTATTATCAGTTCCTAAATATTTGATATTTGAAAAAGTAATATTTCGTATATCGCCCATTTTATTATCTCTGTTCCATACAGAGTCTGCAATACGAATATCAAATAATTGTGCGCCGGGAGTATCTTCTATTCGGATATTATCAAATACAATATCAGATACTTCCGCGTGATCGCCGTGATGAATACCCATAAGCGGATAACCTGTATCAGAATGAATTATATCTATATTCTCAAATTTTATATTCCTCACTTTGTCTGCTCTGAGTTCAACGCCTACTTCCATAGGTCTTGCAAAATCATTCCATAATACAGAATTTTTAAATATAATATTTTCACAGTTTCCGGTACCCAGTGCTTTTACAACAAACGAATCATCCCATACTCTCGTGAAAATATCTGACACGGTAACATTTCTTGAACCGCAAATATCAATACCGTCGGAATTTCCTCTGCACCCAAATATTTTGACATCTGAAATATTTACATCATCACAACCTGTAATTCTCATACTCCAGTCATTACTGTCATCAATTATAATGCCTTTTATCGTAACATTCTTACAGTTTATTATATCGATACTTCGTGCAAAGTTTTTTCGCATTTCGTATGTATAACGCTCCATACATACTCTGCCTCTGCCGCAAATAGTTATGTTATTGCAATTCTTTGCAACTATATTGCCGTAAAGTGTTGCTCCTTCTTCAATATACACTGTGGTGTTATCTTTTTCAATAAGCAATGTTCCTGTTTTATACTCATCTTGTGTGATTTTTATATAATTATGTGTCGGACCGATAAATTCTTCCTTATATGCAAAAATCATAAGGTTATTATTACTGCTGCCATTTATTTCGACTGATAATTTAACAGGACGGTCCACCGACAATATTATCTTTCCAAAACTTATCTCAAACGATATACCTGCACTTAACGGACGTATAACTGCCGATTTTATTTCTGTTTCAGACTCAATTACTATTTCTTCTCGGTCATCTACATTAAACATTACATATTCCATATGCTCAGTGGAATTATATGGTTTGGGATAAACTTTGCAACTGTGAACTCTAAGCAATTCACCATTTTTTAAAACCTTGTAATTCATTTTGCTTTTCCTTCCTGTTTAAATAATATATAAAAGAGGGGACATCTGCCCCCTCTTTTATAAGTCCAAATTAATTTGAAGGGCCAACAGGTTCATTATTACCCATTTTACTCATATCAATATTTTGGAATTCCGGAATCTTTTTGAATACTTCACTATCGGACTTCAATTCATAGTTTCCGTTAGCATAATCAACAAATCCCGGATCTGATGTTGTTAAATAGTTGTTTGTACCCTTTATCAATTCAGGCGCACCTCTTGTACCCTGAGGATTGACAGTTCCGTTTACCTGACTAAGTTTAAACTTGATATTAACAACAAGATTTTCGTCAAATACATTTGTTGCAACAGATTTATAATATTCATCTTTGAATGTAGCAAGTTCAGGATATTTTGCCGCAAATATCGGATTTGCCGCATATTTTTCAGCCAATTCTACTCTTTCTTTTTCCTCTTTCTTTGTCATATCCCACGTTGCACCCGGAGCATATGAGTTCCAACCAAGGAATGTTGCGCTACAATCAACAAATATATTGCCTTTAAGTGTGTTTCTGTTACCTTGTGCCGTTACACCGATAACATTATTGGCACCGTCTGAACCGATGTTTGCAAATACATTATTGTAAATCTGCAAAGCGTGACCGTAGTTATCTGTTCTTATTGCCGAAACATTAAGCTGTTTCTTATATTCACCGACCGGATAAATACCGATATTGTAAATATAGTTGTTCTTTATAACACTGCCTCGCCATTGCGGTACATATTCGTTTCTGGTATAAATAGCGTCCATATCCAAACATTCTTTAACCGCATCGTGAATTTTATTATATTCAATTACATGGTCATTACCGTGATAGTTAAATATACAGTGCGGAGCGTCATACAAATCATTGTATGCAACGTGAATACCGACACCGTGCATTGCAATCGCAGGAACATATGATTTCTGCAAATATCCTACATGGTGAATATTATTATTCAATATTTCGTTATTGCTTGGCGTTAATGTCTCCAAATCACCGCCGCGAAGATATAACGCAGTACCGCCGATATTTTTAATATGGTTATTATCCAAATGAACATCTGTACCGTTTATAATAATACCGCCTGAGCCGAAATTAAAGATATTACAATTCTTCACATCAATATGATTTACACCGTTACCGTCATCGACAAAACCGTCCCAAACGTGTCCCGGGAATACCTGTGAGTCGGTATATTTATCTATGTCAGCTATATAAACCGACGAACCCGAACCCTTCGTGAAGTTTGCACCGTTTAAGTCGGCTCCTCTCGAAATCATCCAATCTTTGAAACTCGGTATTGAATATCCCGCACTTGCACCAAGTACCGCATATCCACGTCCGCCTTTCATTGTAATGTTACTTACATTGACATATTCAGCACCGTTAAAGTTGAAAATCGGAGTTTTCAGCATAGACAAGCCGATTTCATAATTACCGCTTGTAAAATCTGACGGTGCGTAATAGTAAAGTTTGCCGGTGTCACGGTCAATGTAGTATTCACCTTCGGTATCAAGTTCTTCAAGCAAGTTTTCACCGTAGAACCAACCGTTTGTATAGTATGTATTAATACGACCCTCTTTTATAGTCAAAAGTTTCTTTGACGTATCAATTTTATCTATCGGATATGTGTTGTTTTCATAGTTGATTGAAATTGTACCGACTATATAAGCGTCCTTAGCGTCTTTCCACTTAGAAACTCTTTCATCCGTATAGCGGAATCCGAAATTATCTGTATCTACACTATCTGTAGGAACAGATAGTGAACCACTGTTCGGATAACGTGCAAGAGTTTGGTTTTCATCATTTACAATAAGTTCTGCCTGTGCATATCGGCCTTTATTGAAATAGTGATAGCCTCTTGTACTTAATTCACCGTAATCTGTAATACCGTGTTCCTTAAGGTCAACCATAAGGACTTTTGACGCGGCATTTTTATCAATCATAACGTTTTTAGCCGTATCATCAGCCGCAGTAAACCAACCCTTTTCCAAAGGTACTTGACCAGAAATCGTTACAGCCTCTCCCGGATATGATGTATATGTTATCGTGCTGCCCTCTTTACCGGAATCTTCTTTTGTAAATGTCATACCCTCGTCTATATAGTATGTACCGCCACGAAGATATACAGTTACACCGCCTTCAGGCAATGAATTTGCCGCATTCATATTTCTGATTGTTTCTTTTGCTTTCTGAACCGTTGCAAACGGTGAGCTTTCACTACCGTCATTATTGTCACTGCCATTCGGCGCAACGTATAACTTAGCCGATGATGTTACATCACCGCTGTTGTTATTAGGTCCGTTTCCGTTGTCAGGCTTTTTTATTCCACCGTTTTTATCTATCAATCTCACTGCAATAACACTTGCCTCAGCTCGTGTTATATTACGATTTGGTTCAAAACAGTTATCATGATTGCCGTTTACTATTTTCTTGTCATATGCAATAAGAACATACGGCTTGTATTCTTCAGCTATTTCCGCATAGTCGTAGATTTTTGCTTTTACGGCATTTTCATCTGCGACTGCAGTGTCAGATAAAGCGTTGGCTATAATTTTTGCCGCTTGACTTCTTGTCAAAGTTGCATCATAATCTGAATATTCATCAGGTTCTATTAAACCTAATTCAACAGCTTTCTGTATATAAGGCGTTGCCCAATATCCATCACCCGGCTCTGTTTCAAAGCCGAGTGATTTCACCATCATAGTCAGAAATTCCGTAACACTCACATATGAATCAGGTCGTATTGTTCCGTCATCATATCCGCATATCACACCATAACCGTTAAGACGCATCATAATAGATTTTGACCAATGCTCTGAAAGATCCGAAAATTCCGGTTCTCTCGTTATTGCGGCAAATGTTGTTGACTGCAAAGTGACCGCAGTTGCAAGCAAGACTGTCGCTATTTTTCTAAATCTATGTGACATTTTCTATTCTCCTTCAGTTTCATTCTCCTTCACTTTGAGTTGTTTCATTCCCCTTATTTGCTCTCCATTCGTCTATCTGACGTTGAATTTCCTCAACGATTTTATCATCGCCGGCCGCAATAAGTTTTTGTTGGAATTCTTCGTACAATCCCATAGGATCAGCCGCCGCACCGGAGTTAAGAGATTTCTTATATTCGCCTATTACAGCTGTTACCTGTGCAAGCTCCATCTTTATAGGGTCTGTATCTAATGTAAAGCCTCTGAGTTTTGAATCTTCGGCTTTATCATTTACACTCTTAATAAAGTCGTTATCGTATATTGGACTCTTGTCCTGCATATAGATTTCATAACCGTTAAATGTGTTACCCATTGCAAATCTGTATTGTCCGTATGGGCTTTCAGAAGTCGGTTGTGACGTATAACCTATAGGTTGAATTTCCTTGTCGTTTACCTTTGTATAATGTTCGCCCTCAATACCGAATACAAGCAGATTGTACAAATCTTTGCCCTTTTCAGTATTCATAAGACCGATTAACTGCATTGCTCGTTCAGGGTGTTTTGAATTGATTGATATTGCAGTATTCGATGCAGATGCGGCATATGGAATGTAATGCTTGTTCTCAAACGGAATTTTTACGTATGCAGTTGAACCTGCAGCTTTTTTACTGTCAATTTCAGATTGAGTAGGCATATATCCCTGACCGACGATATAGTTTGGACCGCCCTTTACTTCGTAATCTTCAGTACCTACATTTTCAGCGGTAAGAATGTCTTTTCTGATATATCCCTTATTGAACCAATCAGCATATACTTGAACAAATGTCTTGTATTCCGGAGTTCTGTATAGGTTAATCGGTGTATAATCATCACCGCTTGCTTTTATCTTATATGGACTTGAAATCCATTCGTAGCCTTTTTCAACGTGATCGGCGAATCCGTAAACACCCTTTTTTAAATCTCCGCCGTCCTTAATCATTTTTATGTATTCTTCAATCTTATCCCATGCCTCTTTATCCATAGTTTCCTTTGATGAGAAGAAATCGGCAAGTTCTTCAATATTTATCTTGTCTTTATACTTTTCATATATGTCAATCGGAAAATCAAGCGATGACACATATGATACCATTTGTTGCATACACGGTATACTGTAAAGTTTTCCGTCTACACGTTGTTTATCCATAATTGCGTCCGGTATTTCTTTCTTTAAATCAGGAGCATATTCATCGATTAAATCATCCAATTCCAAATATGAACCCTTTTTTACTTCGCTTGTGTACGGAATCATCCAGCCATGCCATACTATATCAAGATCTTCATTTGACGCACTTGCAAGTTTCCATTTTTCAGCATAGTCAGAAGATGTCACACATTCAAATTCTACTTTTGTATTTGGCAAATATTTTGCGAGTTCTTCATTAAACTTATCCCAAACTTTCTGTGAATCTTGTTGTTCACCTGGGCCCAAAAACATCCATTTTAATGTTACCTGTTCATCACCTGTGTCCTGCACCGGTTGAGTTCCGCAACCACTGAGCAGCATAGTAGCTGCTGCAGTGGCTGCAATGATTCTTTTTACATACTTCATAATTTTTCCACTCCTTCTTGTTTTATTTTTTATCTAAATATTACTACCAATTTTGGTGACCACCAGTATGAATTTATAAGCACACGGTCGCCCTCTCTTAAATCTGATGCCGAAGAATTGTATATTTCTCCGTCACTGCTGTCATAACGATAAGTTGTTGAATTAATAAGCATTGACTGATATTGTTCTGCACCGTTACGGTCAACATATTTTACAATAGCCGTTCTTCCGTTATCGGCAACCGATATAACATCAGCAATCATATTTCCGTTTAGCTGAATGTTATCGCCGTCTATTCTTATCGGACCTATATCGTCCACTCTGACAATAACTCTAAGCATTTCAACTTTATCGTTTGATGTTGTATATTCAATAATATCACCGTGTTTTAAATCTTCTACTTTTATGTTTGAATAATCAACACGGTCTTTCCAGTTTGTTGTCGGTTGGTCATATATTATATGATCACCGGCAAACACGCTTTGTCCGCCTACAAATTGAATTAATGTACCAACTTCGTCATCTTCGTTGACCGCTGTACATATTTCATCAATTATGCAAGGTGTACTGTATTTACCTTCACTTGCCGTATTACTTACGACTGCTCCCAATGCTCCGCCCGGACCTGCGTCATACAGATACAACGGTGCCGGCAAAGACATATCTGTTGTAGACAGCTTTGTTTCAATTTTATATGCCTTTTCATTATCCTTATCCGCAGGAACCATAAATCGAATTGTCTTTCCGTTTACGAAATTGTATGGTTTGTTTTCGGCCATATTTTTATAAAAACGCAATCCGCTTTCCACTCCTGCACTGTTCTTCGGATGAGCATTTAATACAAATTCTTCATCACTGGCAACATAATATGTTTCAGAAGTTTTATTTACTGCCGTTTTTATATTCTTTATGTAGCCGTTATCATCGGTTTTACAGATAATAAGTTGGTTTACACTTCCGTCCGGGCTTGTTGTTTTCAGCATTTCCGGAACATCGGCTTTGTCAACTCTCTTATCATTGAACGTAATTTTCTTATCCAATGTATACGTTTCAAATGTTCCGTCTTTCATAAACAATCTTATTTCACCTGTCGCAGGACCCGGTTCATAATAACAATTAACTACATACGCATAATTCTTTGATGTTCCCGAAACCGCATATGCCGCAAGTTGATTGAAATAATCAATGTAAAATACGCCTTCATTACCGACTGTCGGCTCATATGTACTGCTTTGACCTTCGTCAAGTCTTGAAATATATTCATTTGTAAAAACGTATTCCGTTCCGTCTTCAAGTACGGCATAATGCTTAGTACCTTTATTATAAAGTTTTGTTGCCTTGCCTGTTACTTGATTATTTGAAATCAAAATCTCGGCACTTAGGTTGCCTATTGTATTTTTACTCATAGCAATCGACAGAATACTTCCTGTTGAAATACTTGAAAAATCAGCCTCTTTACCCTCTGCAAAATATTTTGCATTTATATTACTTTCACTGCTTAAATCAAGTGAACCTTTATCATATTTAAAATATAAAAGGCTGTCTGTCGCAATAGCTTTATCAACAATAAATGTTTCATAATCTTTGATTATAACGGTATCGTATGTACTTCCGCCATTGTTACTGATTAAACGTACATATCCGTTATCGGCTTGAAGATCTGCGTCTGATACAACATCAAGTTTTTTGCCGTTATAGATAAATGTTGCATTATCAGAAATTTTTGCTTTCTTGATTTTGTTGTTATCATAATATTCAAATTTTTCTTTTGACACATTTTCTGCAATATCTTCCGATTTTACTTCAATCATTTCGGATTTTTTATCGGCAACTACGTGCATAATATAATATCCGCTGTCGTCAGCCTTATAGTAAGCCGTTACTTTCATTCCTAAATATTGAGAAAAATCAATTCCGTTTGTTTCAAAAATTTCATTGTTGATTTTTACGTTATTTTCTTCATATTCATCATCGGCACTGTATAGTGATGTATTTCCATATGCTCCGACTATTCCGGTATAGCGGTAAATGTTAAGTGCATAACCCATATATTCTTCGTTGTTATCCGAAGAAACAACCGAATTGTTTTCATAACCTGTTATTACACGATATTTCTTACCTTCCAACACGTTTTGAATCATCACTGCCGCATCGGTGTAGTTGACTTCTTCATTTACAGCACCGCTTACACCTTTTAGAATGTCGTTTGATACAGCGGTAGCATAATATCCGCTTGGGTATCCGCCTTGCTGTTCTGCCCACTCACTGTAACCGGTAATCGAAATCATTACCTTAACAGCCTCGCCAAGTGTAAGCACTGCGTCAGGCTTAAATTCAGCCTGTCCGTAACCCATCATTATTCCGCGTTCATACAACAATTCGATACTTGCTGCCGCGTCATTATCAGGTAACACATCAGAGAAAATTCGGCGAGGAGCATTTGTTAGGGAGGACTCCACGCCCATAACTCTGACAATTATTTTAGCAAATTCAGCTCTTGTTATTGCATTTGAGGCATTTTCTTCTGTAATGTCGGTGTATATTTTCAAATCATTCATCAGCGAAATAGCCTCTGACTGTTTTTCACTAAGGCTGCCCTCTGCCCATACACAGTTTACAGAAAATATTAAACATAGAGTGAATATGAAAATGCTTATCCATTTCTTCATATATTTTATTATCTCCTTTCGCAGTTTTTTGTGTCATAAAAATCATTCCGCAGCAGGATGAAGTTTATCATAGACACGTTTAATCATTACTGCCGCCTGTGCCCTCGTCGCAGGTTGCTTTGGAGCAAACAATTCGTCAGTTATTCCATAAATAAATCCCATATCCGCCGCCTCGACAATGTAATCATATGCCCAATAACTTATATCATCAAGGTCATTGAAGTACAATGATTTACCTTTTTCTAATTTTGTATTTGTCTTGCTGTTATATGCCGCAACAATAACTCTTGCAATTTCTTCGCGGGTAATATCGGCATTCGGTTTAAATAAACCGTCATATCCGCTCATATAATCGTTACTTCTTACTGTCTGAACATATCCCGAATACCAATCGTCACTTACTACATCAAAGAAACTGTTTTCATATTTGGTTGTATCCAACCCCATAGCTTTGCTAATCATCGTTGCAAATTCTGCTCTTGACACTCTGTCTTCCGGTCTGAATTTATCGTTTTCATCACCGTTGACAATTCCGAGTTCTGCCATATATTCAACATCTTCTCTTGCCCAATGATTTTTCATATCTTTAAAACGAAGAAGATATGTGTCCAACTCGTCTTCTGTCTTTTCAATTTCATTCTTATCTTGCGGCGGAATAGCAACTGTACCGGTATCAGTTTTTACATCTGCCGGTGAGGTTGATTTGCTTGGAGATGAGCTTCCTCCGCCGCCACCGCCGCCACCGCCGCCGGAATTACCTCCCGACGATGGATTAATGCTGTTAAGCTTGTCTAAAAGTTCTTCTCGTATCGGCAAATCATAAAATGCCAAAACAAGTTTTTTAGCGTCGTTTATGTTTGTCGATGATTTACTGTAAACAGCTTTATTTACTGCACTTGATACCTTATTAAGTTCAAGTGTAATTTCAAAGACTTTGAGTTGCTTTATCTGCAATTCACCGTTATACTCAAGATATATTTTATCTTCAAATGAACTCTTTTGTTTTCTGTAATCATATGAGGCTTTTATATCCTGATAGTCACCTGTTGCTGTTACTTCTGCGATTGTACCGCCTTTTTCTGATATAAGTCTTATTTTACTGCCCTTTGTAGCTTTAACTTTTGCAACAAAGCCGTAACTGCTGTCATTTGTTAAAGTCAGAACTTGATATGCTCCTGTACCCGATGAATTTAAAACGTTTTCTTCATTGTCTTTAATAATACTTAAAACCGTATTATCTTTAGGGAACCATCCCTGTACGGTATCTTCTGTTAAATCACCGTTAATGCAAAGATTATCAGCCTTTTTTACAACAAGTTCATATTTGACTTCTGTTGACGCCGCATTCTTTTTTGATACGCCTGTAATTGTAACTTTTTTATCTTCTCTGCTCGGTCGAATAACAGTTCCGTCTGTTTTGATTATGTCTTCATTACTGCTACGCCAAGAAATTGTACTTCCAAATGTGCCTTTTGTAATAAGATTAAGATTTTCCGTTACAGGTACTGACGTATCTATTTTAAATTCCGATAAATCTTCTTTTGCCATTCTTAGGTCGGTGTATTGAAGTTTAACGTCTTTTTGCACCGAGATTTCAGTATTTTGAGAATCGGTTGCTTTGATTGAAATAACGCCTAAAACGGCTTTACTGTCTACAGTTAATTCACCTGTCGTTTCATTGATTGAAACGCCTTCAATGCTTTCAATTTCTTTCGGTTCAACGCTCCAGTTTGTTTTTCTTCCGACCATTTCTTTGTTTATTTGGTCATATAGTTTTGCCGAATATGTAAATGTTTCTTTTGCATTATCCGGAATAAATATCGAATCGGGTGCCTCAACAAATTCAATCTTATCTGCAGCACGTTTCGTAATATTTATTGTCTTTTCTTGAGCATTTTGCGGTTTTACCTTAGACGATGCTTTTATAACAAGCTCACCTGCCTGCGTATCTTTATCAACCGTAAAAGTATTTGTTTTCTCATCGAATTTAACACCGTCAGGCATTGATACAACTGCTATTTCCGCATTTCTGTTCATTTTCTGTCCGTCTGTACCGATAACTGTTGCAGTATATGTATACTGTTCATCATCTTCGCCGTCAAGAGGTATTGCCATTTTGTCATTTCCCTCTATTTCTATATGATCTTCATCGACAACAGTTACTGTAAAATCTTTTGTTTTTCCTTTTTCTGTAGTTGCACGATATTTTATTTCGTGTCCGCCTACCGTTTTACTGTCTATTACTAACTGAGCACTTGAATCGCTTACCGATTCGGATATTACACCATCAGGCAAATCAGATATTAATTCAAACTTTTCGATATTATCATTTGAAATTTCACCTTTATAATCATAATGTACAGGCTCTAATGTTTCCGAATACATACCCGATTCGGGAATTTCAAATCTTGTATCTTCAAGGACTATATCATCTCTTGCCACATCGTAATATACCCACTTATCATCTTCGTTCACAAGCATAAACAACTTCGTCTTTGACGCTACGAGGAACATACCGTCGTTTATTGCACTTATTGAACGAATTTCTTCATTTGACTCTGAACCATTGCCCGATTCCGCAATCACCCACGGTACATCAACGGTAAGTGACGAACTGTCATTCGGAGCGATTAAAATTTTACCCGAAGCAGTACCGAGAACCACGTTATCACTGTTTACTCCGACAGAGGTAAATTTTTCAGTGTTATCTGTTCCGTCAGACAATTTCATTGCCGAAAAATTATTATACTTTGTCGTTTCGTCATTCACCAAAATTCTTAGTACGGCAGTTCCGTTTATCATAACCCAACCGTTAAATCCTTCGACATATTCCATATCGTAAGGCTGTGCCGAAATATTTGATGTCAATGTAGTCTTTGTACCCTCTGCGTCGAAATACCATATTTTGTACTGGTCGCCTACCGCATATCTCATAGGGTCACTTGGTGTTAAACCTATAGTTTTAGCAACTGCACTTTTGTCAACCAACTTGAATGCTGTTGAGTCACTACTTATAGGCGGAGTGTCGTCAAGGCTGTTATAAACCTTGACGACTCCTCCTGCCGCAAGAGCCAATGTCTGACCGTTTGTTGCAACCGTTGTATTTGAACCGACCATACTTTCATTTGTCGATTCGCTCCAAGTTGTACCGTCATCTGAAATAAAAATTTTATTATTCGCCGCAAGTACAAACTTTTGTTCTTTCTCCCACCATACAACTACTTGTCTTGTATTAGGATTACCGAAATGTTTTGCCTGTGACAATGTTTTTTTCAAAGTCCAGTCACTGCCGTTATCTGAAACATATATTTGTGCCGGTGTTGTTCCCGAGCTTAAATCTTTTGCAACTGCTACATAAATACCTAATTCGGGACTGTAACAAGTATCTACAAAAGTGTATGTTCCCGATATTGAATCAGCCATAACAGGTGTTACAGAAACTATGCTAAACAGCATTATTAAAGAAATCAGTGCTGATAGTATTTTTTTCAATTATACTCACCCTTTCTATTTTTTTACTCCCACACTTTCGTCTTTTAAAAGACCGATATTTTCAAAATCAATCTTAGGTAAATCAGGATTTTCCTTATAGACGCTACTGTCTTCCTTTATTGTGAAATCTCCTCCGCTATAATTAACAAATCCCGGATCAGACTTTGTAATAATATTACCGGCCGCCTCTACCAATCGGTCATTTGCGAAAAATCCTTGTGAAGCAGGATTGCCGTTTAGTGTACTTAGCGGGAATTTAATATTTACAATTAAATTATTATTAAACTTATTTGCATTTTCATATGCCGCAAAATGATGTTTAAAGAAGTCAGCCACTTCCGGATTGCTTTCCGAATATTTCGGACTGTATATCTGCCACTGTGCATATATTCCTTTTACGCTGTCTGACTGCACATCCCATTTAGCGTCCGGATTATATGTATGAGAACCTTCATATGTACCTGACGTATCTATAAATATATTACCGTTTACAACGTTATCAATTCCTTGTGCACATACACCTCTGATTCCGTTTGCATTTTGATAACCTATATTATAGAATACATTTTCAAGTACCTGTAATCCGTTACCGTTGTTATCGGTACGAATACCTGCAACGTTCATTTGCTTTTCCGTAAATGTCTGCTGTCCCAAATCGTGTATAAAGTTTCTTCTGATAACAACATTTCTTTCCCAAGGATACTGATATACATTCAAATAAATAGCATCCATATCGTGGAACTCTTTAACTGCGTCATATATGTTATTATACTCAATCGTATGATTAGGTCCGTATATAATAACTGCCGAATGCGGCATATCGTGAACCTCATTATGACTTACTGTTGTTCCTACAGAACGATAACCGACAAGTATACCTGCCTGATAAGAACGTTCTATTTGAGCGGCTTTGTAAATATGGTTATTTTCTACAACATTTCCGCTTGAGATGATATTGTCATAATCACCGCCGCTTATGCTGATACCCGTACTGCCAATATCGTGGATTAAACTGTTCTTCACAGTACATTCCGTACCGCTCAGATATACACCGTTTGTTCCCGTATCTGCTATTTCACAATTTTCAACCGTAATATTTTTTGCGTCTTTTATACGGATAACTCCGGCTCTTGACGATTCCATTTTCAGATTCTTAAATGTTACATTGCTTACATTTGTACCCGAAATAAGATTTTCACTTAATTGCGATAACCAAATATCCGAATTTTCGTTAAATCCGTCTTTCGGATATAAGTACAACATTTTTGTATTTCTGTCGATATAATATTCACCAGGTTGGTCAAGTTCTTCAAATATATTTTCGTATCTTATAAAATGCTTTGAATAATAGCTTGTAACCGAACCTTCTTTTAATGTGATTTGTCCCGGCTCTATTTTTTCTATCGGGAAGTAACCGTAGAAATAGTTTGGTCCTAAGACACCTGAAGTATATATTTCATTGATATTTGTTTTCCACTTAGTAGGACGGTCATAATCAATTTTATAAACCGCACCTTCCAAAACTCCTTTTTTACTTCTTGCACCACTTCTTACTATATCGGTTGTACCTACCCAATCACTGTTAGGCCATCTTGCAAGCTGCATTCTGTCACTGTCAATGTATAATTCCGCTTGCGGTATCACATCGGCTGAAATTCCGTAACCACGTCTTGAAAGTTGACCTAAATCTTCAATACCCATTTTTCCGAGGTCTAATTCCAATACTTTATCTGATACCGTTTTATCAAGAAGTTTTGACGCCATATCCGATGAAATCTTCTTAAATTCATTATACGGCAACTTTGTTCCGCCTGTAATTCTTGCAACTTCTCCCGGATACGAAGAATATGTAACAGGATTATTTTCTGTTCCCGAATCATTAGAACCAAGTTCTAACGATTTATCAAGTACATAATCCCCTCCGCGAAGGTAAACTGTTATTCCGCCGTCAGGATAATTTCCGGAAGATATAATTTCACGGACTTTATCTCTCGCTTTTTCAAGTGTTTTTAACGGTGAGTCAATCGTACCGTCATTTTCATCATTTCCCGTATTTGCAACATAAATTATATTTTTCAAAATAGGATTATCAATAATTCCGCCGTTATTATCAGTAAAGTTACCGACTTTAATCATTCGGCTTATTATAACGCACGCCTCTGCTCTTGTGGTATAACGTTCACTTCTGAAACTGTTATCTTCATAACCGTAAAGCAAATGCTTTGAATATGCCGCAAGTACATATTCTTTGTCTTTGTTATAAATATCGTAATAATCCGAAATGCGTGAAATTAACTCATTTCGTTCATTTCCGCTAACTTCATCAGCACCTATAGCTCTAACGCATATCTTGGCAATCTCGCACCTTTTTATAGGACGATTATATTTGTCAAATTCATCTTTATAGATTAACTGTTTTTGCAATGCTTTTTCAATATAAGGTGCTGACCAGTTTTGAGGCTGAGGTGTAACTTCTATATCCATTGCGGCTATAACCATTTTTATAAATTCATCAACATTTACATTGCTGTCAGGTCGGAAAGCAAGATTATCGCCCTCTACAATCTTTTTATCTGTCAATTCATTTATAAATCTTAATGCCCAATGACCGCTTACATCTGTATAATCTGCAAATACAGATGTTGCCCCAAGCTGAATAAATATAATTGTTGCTAACATTATAGCAATCTTTTTCACAGCTAGTCCTCCCATATAAATTACTGTATTCCAAACGAACTCATTTCAAATTTCGGAAGCCCTTCAACAAGTAATGTTGCCGACGATGAAAGTTCCAAATTACCGTTATCATATGATACAAAACCTGGATCTGACGTTGAAACATAATTTCCCGACGCCGCTGTCAGCATTTGCGAACCTCTGAATCCTTCCTCATTTTGTGTACCGTTAATGTTACTTAGCGGTATTGCTATGTTTATTATCATATTATTTTTAAATTCATTTGTTTTCGACATATTCGGATGTTCATAAAAATAATTATACAGTTCCGGAAATTGTTTACCGTAAACAGGCAAATATTTTTCCATTTGCTTTTTCAAATCAGCGACTTTTGCACCGTTAATTGTATTTGCAACCTCAACACCTGAACTGTTTATTATCGTATCGGGATATAAAGTACCGTCATCGGCAGTTTCAATTTCTTTGTATTGAAGTGTGTTGAAATATGCCTCATTGCAATCCACGAACAAATTATTGAAAATTCTGTTTCGTGTGCCTTCGGCAGTTATTGCTCCGATGCCGTTGTTTCCGTTGCCATTGCCGCCGTCGCCGATATTATAGAACAAATTCTCATATATATTAAGTCCGCATCCACGATTATCTGTACGAATTGCTCTTACATTAATCTGGTGTCTTCCATTCATTGAACTTTTGCCTATATCGTGAAAATAATTATTATGAATTTTATTACCTCGTTCCCAAGGATAATTTGAATTGTTGCAATACAGAGCGTCCATATCGCTGAATTCCGTAACAAGATTATCAAATTCATTACCGTAAATATCGTTATTTACACCGTAAAATATCATTCCGGCATGCGGGCCGTTATGTATATGATTGTTTGCTGCGGTTGCACCCACACATCTGTATCCGAAGTCTATACCTGTCTTGTAACTTCTTTCAAGTCTGGCAAAGTTATAAATATCGTTGTTTGACACAACAATGTCACTTGGTGAAAGCGTCTTATAATTTCCGCAACTTACAAATAAAATTCCGTCTTGTCCTACGTCGTGTATTTTACAATCACTGATTTTTATATCGGTTGAAGCGTCAAAACGTATTCCGTTTTCACCGAAACTGTTTATTTCACAATTAATGAATTGTATATTGCTGTTATTCTTACCCGTTATCGCCGAACCGCGTCCACCTTTGAATATAAGATTTTCAAAAACTATATTCTTACTATTCTCTATTCTGAACATAGAGTTAGGAGCTTTTCCGCTTACACCCAATGTCGGTGTTGACATTGTGATTGTAAGTACGGAATCTTTTGGTGCATCCTCAGGTGGATAAAAATATAACATTCCGCTTTGTCTGTCAATGTAATATTCACCCGGTTCATCAAGTTCTTCCGGTACATTTTCAAACCTGTAATACGGCTCTGTATAGTATTTTTCCAAAGCACCTCTGCTTAAATAAACACGTTTTTCCTCCGAATCAAATCTGCTTACAGGGTAATAATCAAATTCATAATTAGGTCCTATTGTTCCCGATAACCAAGCTTGCTCAGGTTTGCTCCATTGTGACGGACGGTCGTAATTCACTTGAAAGCTACATCCATTTGCAATTCCCGACTTTGTTCTTTTTCCGTATTCGTTAGAATCTGTCGGTTTTATCAGCCCTGTATATTCACCGTTCGGCCACCCTGCAAGCTTTTGAACTTCACCGTTAAGGCTTAATTCTGCCTGAGCCTCTTTTTCATCGGAAATAAGGTGTCCTCTTAATGAAATTTCTCCCAAATCCTCAATTTGTGCATCTTTTAGATTATATTGCAAGACACTTCCTGCATTTGGTTTATCAATAATTGCATTTGTAAAATCCGAATCGGCAATGCTCATAGCCGAAAGAGGAATATCAACACCTGCATTTATTGTAACCTTTTCATCTTGATATGCACTTATTTTAAGTAAAGGATCATCTTTTTGAGAATTTATAATCTTTATCGTGTTTGTTACACTGTAAGTACCTTCACGCAACAATATTTCAATTAATTTATCGGAATCTTCTCTCATCTCATTTGCAACGTCTATTGCTTTTTCTAACGTTCTGAGAGGTTCTTCCTCACTTCCGTCCCCACTGTCGTCACCGACAGCGGAAACGAAAATCTTTTGACCGTCCATTAATTGAAAGGGATTGAGGCTACTGCTCGAGGTACCATATTATTTAAATTATCCCAAAGCATAACCTTTCCTGTAGTTGCACCTGCTGTTGTAAACTTATTAGGATATACTGATTGGTTTGCTTTTGTAATTTCGGCATCTTGTTTTACCGTAACGCTTATAAGCTTACCGTCACTGTCATATGCCGCAAAGATTACTGCATATTTACCGCTTGGCGCATTTACTACCGCTTTACCGTTTTCATATCTTATACTGTAACCTGACGGATCAGGTGCCGGTTCTTCGGTTGGTGCCGTAGTCGGTGTTGCTGTCGGTTTTGTCGGATCATCAGTCGGAGCCACTGTTGGCTTAATCGGATTTTCCGTTGGTGCCGCTGTTGGCTTAACCGGATTTTCCGTTGGTGCTGTTGTTGGTGAAACAGTTGGCTTAATTGGGTTGTCTGTCGGTGTCGAATTAACTACCTTACCATTATACCACTTTGTATTACCAAGAGCAACAAAGGTATCTTCACCTGTAAATTCGATATTTCTTAACGGCTCTGATATTTTATCTTCTGCCGCAATCGGAATTTCTTCCCACTTTGTTTCAGCTGTTACGGCTACGTTATCTGTTTTATATAACTTGCCGCTTTCGGTTCCTACTACTATGTATTTGTCACTTGCCCCTACACCTACAATTTTTTCGCCGTCAGCGACAGTAATTTTTGCAATATTTTTTGAATCGGTTACTGCATACAATTTTTCCGAACCGTCTACCATAAAATATTGGTCCGCCTTTTCTGCATATAGTGCGTCATAAGGAGCATTTTCTGTCATTGTACCTGCATTGTTATTCTTTAAAGTCCAAGTATATTTTGGTGATGTCGCTTGGAAACTCAAATCATATGCTTTATACTTGTCACATATGAACATTGCAACATTACCTTCACTGTCTGCCGGTTTTGCAACCGCTACTTGTGCATAATATCCTGACGATTTAGGAATTACATATTTGTTATTTGCAAATTGTTTAGTCTGTAAATCCGCCGTTGCGTTAGCTGAATCTTGTCCACCGAATGCAAGTTGATTACCCGATGTTGTCAGCATTGTATTTGTAGTCCAATGCAATGCCTTATTTTCTGTCCAAGTCACACCGTCTGTTGATGTGTATGTACTTGCCGCACCGTGAGCTACAAAAATATTATTTGCTTTCCAATATACTAACTGTTGTTGTGAATTTTTGTTACTTGAGATTGTTGCTTTTTCTGCTAACGGTTGATTTTCACTTGCCTTCCACGTTTTACCGCCATCTTTTGAATAACAAAGCTGAGCAACTGTTCTGCTCTCATCCTTTGCCATTGCAACAAGATTATTTCCGTTAGACGCAATATCTATAAAACTGTAACCTTCCGGTAAAAGTTCATCATTAGGTTCTTCCGTCGGTTCAATCGTTGGTGTTGCTGTCGGCACTGTTGTCGGTGTCACCTCCGGTTTATCCGTTGGATTTACTGTCGGTGTTACCTCCGGTTTGTCTGTCGGATTTACTGTCGGTGTTACTTTTGGTTCATCCGTTGGCTTTGCTGTTGGTGTTGCTGTCGGTTCAATCGTCGGTGTTGCCGTTGGTTCTTCTGTCGGTGCCTCCGTAGGTTCAACTATACTTTTTACAACTTCGCCTGTATATGCTTTTGTTGTACCTAAAGCAACAAAGTTATTTTTATCTATAAATTTGATGTTTTTCAATGGTTCTGCTGTTCCGTCGTCATATGCTGTCGGGATTTCGTCCCATGCTGTCTCAGTTGTCAATACAGTGTTATTTGTTTTATACAACTTGCCGTTTTCAGTTCCTACCAATATATAATCTTCATTTGTACCGACTCCGACTACTTTTTCACCGTTGGCTACAGTAATTTTTGCGATATTCTTTGAATCTGTTATTGCATATAATTTTTCTGAACCGTCTACGATAAGATATTGACCTGCCTCTTGTGAATATGTTGCATCATAAGGAGCATTTGTTGTTATCGAGCCTTGATTATTATTCTGCATTGTCCAAGTGTATTTTGGAGATGTAGTTTGAAAACTTAAATCATATGCTTTATATTGGTTACATATAAACATTGATATATTTCCGTCTTCAGCAGCCGGTTTTGCAACCGCTACTTGTGCATAAAACCCTGATGACTTAGGAATTGCATATTTGTTATTTGCAAATTGCTTTGCTTTTAAATCAGCCGTTGCATTTGCGGAATCTTGTCCGCCGAATACAAGTTGATTTCCCGACACATCAATCATTGTATTTGTAGTCCAATGCAAATTCTTATTTTCAACCCACAAAATACCGTCTTCCGAAGTATATGTACTTGCCGCACCGTGAGCCACAAAAATATTATTTGCTTTCCAATATACTAATTGTTGTTGTGAATTTTTATTACTCGAAATCGTTGCCGCTGAATTCAACGGTTGATTTTGACAAGGCTGCCATGTAACGCCGTTATCTGTTGAATAGAAAAGCCTACCTAATGCTCTTGCTGTATTTTTCGTTAATGCTACAAGCGTTGTGCCGTTTGAAGCAATGTCAATAAATTCATATCCGTTCAAATTTGTAACTGTTGCTTCCGTCAAATTACTTTCGGCTTTCACATTTTCTGCCGCAATATTCATTACGTGCATACTGCTGAAAGCCAATGCCACTGACATTATAAGTGAAACTACTTTTTTCTTCATATTAATACTCCCTTCTGATTTAACTTTATACCACCCGTTTAATTAAGTTCTTATTAGCCTTTTACCGCTCCGACTGTAAGACCTTTTGCGAAGTATTTCTGGAAGAATGGGAAAATGATAAGCATAGGACCTGCCGCAACCATACACATTGCAAAACGTATCGTTACTGACGGCAGATTTGATAAATCAAGATCCATTCCCGCTACAGGAGAACTGTCCGCCATATTCTTTACAAATTCAGCCTCACGCAATATTTTCTGCAATAAATATTGAAGTGAATACAAATTGCTTGATTTAATATAGATAAGTGCCGTGTTCCAGTCATTCCATCTTGAAAGAAGAGTCAACAATGATATTGTCGCTATTACCGGCTTTGAAAGCGGCATAACAATCTTAAAGAATGTCTGTAATTCACTCGCACCGTCAATCTTAGCCGATTCCATAAGTGCCTGCGGCAGTCCTTGGAAAAAGCTCCTTATAACTATAACATGAAACGCGTTTACAAGACAAGGTAATATATACACCCAAATTGTATCACCAAGATGTAGGTATCTTGTTATCCAAATATATGTCGGAATAAGTCCGCCCGAAAACAACATTGTAAAGAATATAAAGAATGTTGCTATCTTTTTATATTTGTAATTCGGTCTTGAAAGCGGATATGCAAGCATTGCCATTACCACTACTCCCAAAACTGTTGCAACTATCGAATAAATAATTGTCACCTTATATGAATCCAAAAGTTGCTGTGGATTTCTGAATACATATTTATATGCCTCTGTCGAAAATACTGACGGGATTAATTTATATCCCTCCGAGAGCAATGTCTGTTCATCCGAAAACGATGCTGAAATAATTAATACAAACGGAAGTATGAATACCAATGATCCCAGACAAAACATTATGTTGATAATTATGTTCGGAATTCTTTTGCTTTTTTTCATTTTCTTCACCCTCCTTTAGAATAACGAATTTTCCGGCGAAATCTTTTTAACAACTAAGTTCGTTGCTATTACCATAACCAAACCAACTGCCGATTGGAACAAACCAACCGCTGTAGTAATACCTATATCACTGCCGGTTCTCAATCCTCGATAAACGTATGTATCAATTATATCGGTTGTCGGATAAAGAAGTCCGACATCTCTCGGTATTGTATAGAACAAACCGAAGTCACCTTTTATTATGTGTCCTACGTCCAATATTGTAAGTGTTACCATAAGCGGTACAAGTGACGGAATTGTGATGTATAGAATTTGTTTAAATCTTCCCGCACCGTCAATCTGCGCCGCCTCAAAAAGTTGTTCGTCAATTCCCATAAGTGCCGCATAGTACATAATTGATTTTAATCCGACTGTTTTCCAAACATTGATTATCGGCAAAATGAATACCCAGTATTTCGGTTCCGAATACCATTGAAGTCCTTCACCGCCGAAGAAGCGGATTATCTTGTTTAAGATACCCATGCTCGGTTCAAGCAAAATGTATGTTATGTAACCTACAATTACCCATGAAAGAAAATGTGGCAGTATCATGCTTGTTTGATAGAATTTTAATGCTTTTCTGCTACGTACTTCATAAAGAAGAATGGCAATCGTCACTGCCGCGATTAAACCAATAACTATAAACAGTATACCGTATCCTACCGTATTTCTTCCTATTCTCCAAGCATCCTGTGATTCAAAGAAGAATTTGAAGTTTTGGAATCCAACCCATTTACTTTTAAAAATTCCTAAGTTATTTCTGTAATCTTTAAATGCAATTATTATACCCAACATCGGTACGTATGCAAATACCAGTAACAGAACTATTCCCGGTATCATTAATGCGGAGAGTTCTGCATTATCACGGAAGTCTTTCCAGCGATTCTTTTTTCTTACTGTATTTGCGTTTTCTTTCGGTTTCGACTTTACCTTAATCATTTCATCACCCTCTGTTTCTTTTTTATTTAATTATATTTTATCTGACTCCTGTTCATATTTCAAGTGCAAAAAGTTTACTTTGTGTTAATATTTTGACCTCTTAATTGTGCAATGTGAATATCATTACATTTTATTTATATCTTTAATTAGCTATTTATACATACATTTTTATATTTTGTGCTTGAATAATTCAATTCTATATGTTACAATCATCTACGAAGAAATATGAAAGACAGAAAAGAGGATTTTTATGTTCAGTGTAATAGTTGTTGACGATGAAATGATGATTCGCACAAGTATATCCGCATTCATAAATAACTGTGACGTTGGTTTTGAGGTCGTCGGAACTTTCCGTGACGGCAGTGACGCGATTAAATATCTTGAAGAAAACAATGTTGATTTAGTTATCTCTGATATAAGAATGGTACAGGTTTCGGGTATTGACCTTGCTCAATATATTTACGAAAACAAGCCTTGGACGCAAGTTATTTTACTTAGCGGATATACCGATTTTGAATATGCCAAAGCGGCTATTAAATACAACGTCAAAGAATACATAACAAAGCCGACTGATTTTGAAAATCTTAAAAATTCACTTATCAATATGAAGAATTTATTGACAGAGCAAAAAAACAACAATATTAATTCTTTCTTTGATAACATTATGCACCTGTATGCAGAGATTGTTTCGATAAATTTGGCCGATGCCAAAGAAACGCTTTTCACTTTATTAGACAAAAATACGCACAAGAACGAAAGACTCGGTCAATATGCTTTCAATATATTTGAAATAATCATTGATAAGCTCTACGCTAATCTTAATATCAGAATATCAACCGAAAACGATGATTTTAATGACTTTCCCGATATTACAGATAATCAAAAGGTATATGATTTTTCAATAAAAATGCTTGAAAATATTATAAAACAACTTTCTGCAAAAAACAAAAAGACAGACAACATAGTTGTTGACAAACTTATTCAATTTATCAATGATAATTTTTCAAAGAATATCTCATTGCAAGATGCAGCCGAAAGCGTATTTTTTAATCCTGCATATTGCAGCAGATTTTTCAAAGAACAAACAGGTGAAAATTTCAGTAACTACCTGCTTAAAGTCCGTATGGAACACGCAGTTAAATTACTGAAAGAGAACAAGAAAATCAACGACATAAGCAAAGAATGCGGATACCAAAGTCCGGGATATTTCACACGAGTATTTAAAGATTACTATAATTGTACGCCAAGCGAATATTTACATAACTCATAATTAAATCGAAAGGAATATATTTGTTATGAACAAGATAAAAAACATATGGTTTAATATCAGACATTTTAAATTTAACAGTATATTTCTGCGTACATTTCTGTTTATAACAGCATTGACTGTTATACCGTTTATAGTGCTTAGCATTATGTTTTATTCAAATACTTTGAAAAATATTCGCGAAGAGATTACTTTGGAAAACTCTTATATATTTGATAATTCGGTTAATATTATCGACCGAACATTAATGGAAGTCGATACTTTAACCAGTTCTCTTGCAAGTAACGAAAGTACACAGTTGTATACAATAAACAATGTCAGCACCGATTCATTTAAAACAATCTCACGACTTGCTAAAACCTTGCCTATTATCTATCGATACATTGATTCTATTTACATATATTCAGAGCCGACTGATACTGTAATTATGGACAATAACAGTATTCCGTTGTCAGATTTGAGCGATACTGATTGGATAAACGCTTATCGTGCGGTCACATCACCTAAAGGCACGATAATTCCAAGAAGTAAAAATAACGTATATCCGCAACTTATCACGATTATTAAGCCGATATATGTTGCCGACGAGAAAAAAGGCGCAATTATTATGAACATAAACGCGCAAAGCATTTATAATTCAATGCTTTATCAACAATATAAAGACGGCAGATTGTTTTTTCTTGTAAATGCCGATAATAAAATTATCATTTCAAGTGAATTATCATACTTTAATACTTATCCTGACGATATTGGTTTAAATACACTTACGATAGAATCTAATCCGAAAAACAGTGTATACGAAATTAATGACAAAAATTATGTTGTGCTATCCGGTGACAGTACCATATCGGATTATAAGTATATAAGTGCATATCCTCTTGAACTTTACGAGCATAAGTTATCAACTATGAAATTGCAAATCATCGGTATTTTACTTTTGCTTATGATTATTATTTTCATACTTGCTTATGTTGCGTCTGTCAGAAGTTACAGTCCGCTTAATGAAATTATTTCATTTCTTGATAATTCACAGCCTCCTGCCGACAGTATTGAGGAAGAGGATAAAAACGAACTTATGTATATAATAAACAGTATACAGACGCATATCAACGACAAGACAAAAATGGCTGAAATTTTAGAAGAGCGTATGAAACTTCTTAGAAAATCACAATACGATATGCTCCAAACACAGATTAATCCGCATTTTCTTTACAATACGCTTGAAACAATTAATTGGATGGCTTATAATATGTCCAATTCAGAAAATCCGGTATCTAAATCACTGATTAATCTCGCAAGTTTTTTCAGAAATACACTCACTTCCGGTTATTTTGTTTCTATCGAAAACGAAATAAAATACACCAAAGAATACGTTAATATTCTTGCACTGCGTTACGGTGATTTGTTTGATATAGAATGGGATATTGACGAATCGATTTTATCATATACGATTATAAAAATCTGTTTGCAACCTATTATTGAAAATGCCGTTTATCACGGAATAAAGCAGAAAAATGATAAAGGCTTAATAAAAATCAAAGGCTTGTGTGACGACAACAATATTATCCTCATAGTCAGTGATGACGGTGTCGGAATTGAAAAAGACGATCTTGATGAATTAAACAAAACTCTTTCCGAGACATCTTTTACAAACGAAAAATCGCATATAGGTCTTTCAAATGTAAATCAAAGAATTAAAATTATATTCGGTGACAGCTACGGAATACACGTTGAATCAACAGTCGGTGTCGGTACTGATGTGTACGTAACTATTCCTAAAAAAGAACAATAGAATCACAGGCAAGCCTATTTTACGGCTTGCCTGCTTTGTTGTGTCATTATTTTGATTTATTTAATATTGCGGCTTTAACTGTATTTTTCATAAGCATAGCGATAGTCATAGGACCTACACCGCCCGGAACAGGAGTTATTGCACCCGCAACCTTTTCGGCACTTTCAAATTCAACATCACCGCATAGTTTCTTATTTTCAAGTCTGTTTATACCAACATCAATTACAACAGCACCTTCCTTTATCATATCACCTTTAATAAAGTTAGGTATACCGACTGCCGCTACAAGAATATCTGCATTTTTTGTTTTTTCAGCAAGATTCTTTGTCTTTGAATGGCATATTGTAACTGTACCGTTTTGATGTAAAAGCAACATTGCTTGCGGTTTGCCGACAATATTACTTCTGCCGACTATAACACATTCTTTACCGCTTACATCTATACCGCTTTCTTTTATAAGCTCCATTACACCGGCAGGTGTACAAGGTACAAAATCATAATTGCCTACCATAATTTTACCTACGTTTACAGGATGAAATGCGTCAACGTCTTTATTTGGTGCTATTGCGTTAATAATCGTCTTTTCATCAATATGTTTAGGAACAGGTAATTGTACCAAAATACCCGAAATACTGCTCTTATTATTAAGTTCATCTATAAGCTTTAATAGCTCTTCTTGAGTTGTTTCTGCAGGAAGTGCGTACTTCTCCGAATATATTCCGCATTCTTCACAAGCACGCTCTTTATTTCTTACATATACCTGACTTGCAGGGTCTTCACCTACGATGATTACGGCTAACCCCGGATTTATTCCCTCTTTTTTCAGATTTTCTACTTCTGTCTTGAGTTCTGCCTTTATTCTTGCCGAAACTTCCTTTCCCATTAATAGCTTTGCCATTGTCATTCCTCCTATTTTTCTTTTGATTATTAGATAGTATATCGCCCTTTGGCGGTCTGATAAGACATCTGTTCTGATAGCCTATTAAGTCTGTTCTTCCTATCTTAGTAAGTGCTTCGTAAACAAGTTTGTAATTTTCGGGATTTCTGTATTGCAACAATGCACGTTGTACCGATTTTTCATGCGGAGTTTTCGGCACATAAACTTTTTTCATTGTAAACGGGTCTATTCCTGTATAAAACATACAAGTTGAAATTGTTCCCGGTGTAGGATAAAAGTCTTGTACTTGTTGCGGATTTATATTGTGTTCATGCAAATATTCCGCCAAACGTACCGCGTCACGAATTGTACTTCCGGGGTGACTTGACATAAGATACGGCACCAGATACTGTTTTTTGCCTATTTTCTCATTTATCTGATAAAACTTATCCGAGAACTTATTAAACACGCTGTTTTCGGGCTTACCCATATATTTCAAAACATTGTCACTGATATGTTCCGGTGCAACTTTAAGCTGACCGCTTACATGATATTTACACAATTCATAGAAAAACGTATCGTCCTTGTCGTTTATAAGATAGTCAAAACGTATTCCCGAACGAATAAACACCTTTTTAACGCCCTTTATAGCACGAAGTTTTCTAAGCAAATTAAGGTACTTCTTATGTGAAATATCCATATTCTTGCAAGGCTCCGGAAATAAGCATTGCTTATTTTTACAAGCACCGAGTGTCAGTTGTTTTTTACAGGCAGGTCCTCTGAAATTAGCGGTTGGGCCTCCGACATCGTGTATATAGCCCTTAAAATCAGACATTTTTGTCATTTCTTCCGCTTCTTTTATAAGTGATTCATCACTTCTTGAAGTGACAATTCTGCCTTGATGAAAAGCCAAAGCACAGAAGTTACAACTTCCGAAACAACCTCTGTTTGCGGCAAGCGAAAATTTAACTTCCTGTATGGCAGGAATACCGCCGTCTTTTTCATACATCGGATGATAATTTTTCATATACGGAAGTGCATACACTTCGTCAAGCTCGTCCGTTTCAAGCGGCGGCATAGGCGGATTTTGTATAAGATATTTGTCACCGTGCTTTTGCACGAGTGTTTTTCCTATATACGGATTCTGCTCATAATACTGCAGTCTGCACGATACAGCATATTTACTTTTACTTTCTATACATTCTTCATAACTCGGAATAAGAACGGAATTTTGTTCATCATATTCAGATGATATATAGCACGTTCCCGGTATATCCGTAATTTCGTTTACAGGCACACCGTCCCTAAGTTTATCGGCTATTCGTACAATTTGTTTTTCACCCATACCGTACATCAAAATACTTGCACGAGAGTCAAACAAAATCGAACGTCTAATCTTATCGTCCCAATAATCATAATGAGCAAATCTTCTAAGACTTGCCTCAACTCCGCCGATAAGTATCGGCATATCAGAGCCGAAAGCCTCTTTAATTCTGTTACAATACACAAGTGTTGCTCTGTCGGGACGCATACCGCCCTTTCCGCCGGGTGCATACATATCGTCATGTCTGCGTTTTTTTGCGGCAGTATAGTGATTTACCATACTGTCAATATTTCCTGCCGATACAAGTACTCCGAGTTTGGGTCGTCCCATTCGTACAAAATCGTCTATTTTATGCCAATCAGGCAAGGCAACTATACCTACCTTATATCCGTGGCTTTCAAGCACGCGTGATATTATGGCATGTCCAAAACTCGGATGGTCTACATACGCATCTCCGACAATATATAAAAAGTCAAGTTGTTTCCAACCTCTTTTATCCATATCTTCCTTTGAAACAGGAAGAAAATCAACCTTCTTCATATTCTTCATTCTCCGGTCGTGATAAATCGGCATGGCTCACAAGCACATCTCTTGGTTTTGAGCCGTTTGCACCTGATATTATCCCTCTTGCCTCCATTTGATCTATGATACGTCCGGCTCTTGAATAACCCACACCCAAACGGCGCTGTACCATAGATGTTGATATTTTGCCTAAACTCATAGCAAGTTCAATAGCCTCCGGAAGAAGTGCGTCACCGTCATCTTCAACATCAGGTGTAACACCGTTTTCGCCTGTTGCGTGACGTTCTATTTCTTCTTCCAAATCCTCACTGTAATGAGTTTCGCCTACATTTTCTTTTATAAATTCAAGTACCGACTCAATTTCAGGGTCTGAAACAAATGCACCCTGAACTCTTGTTGCGGCTCTTGCACCTGCGGGATGATACAACATATCACCCATACCAAGCAATTTTTCCGCACCGCCTTTATCAAGTATTGTACGGCTGTCTACTTGGCTCGATACCGCAAAAGCAATTCTTGACGGTATATTTGCTTTAATAAGACCTGTAATGACATCAACAGACGGTCTTTGTGTTGCGATAATCAAATGTATTCCTGCGGCACGAGCAAGTTGTGCCAAACGACAAACATAATCCTCAACTTCCTTTGCCGCAACCATCATCAAATCAGCCAACTCGTCTATTATAACAACAAGCTGCGGTATTTTCTCACCGCCTGTGCTTTCCATAAGTTTGTTATAAGACTCAAGTTTTCTCACACCTGTATTTTTAAACAAATCATAGCGGCGCATCATTTCGCTTACCGCCCAATTAAGTGCACCTGCCGCCTTTTTAGGCTCTGTAACAACAGGCACAAGCAAATGCGGTATACCGTTGTAAACGCCAAGTTCAACAACCTTAGGGTCAATCATAATAAGCTTAACTTCCTCAGGTGACGACTTGTACAAAATACTCATAATAATACTGTTTACGCAAACACTTTTACCCGAACCTGTCTGACCGGCAATAAGAACGTGCGGCATTTTTGCAATATCGCCTATAACTACATTGCCGCCTATATCCTTACCCAAACCGACTGTCAATTTTGATTTTGCATTTTTGAATGCGTCCGATTCAAGCATTTCGCGTATTGAAACAGGAGTAACCTTGTTGTTAGGTATTTCGACACCGACAGCCGCCTTACCCGGAACAGGTGCAACAAGAACAGTTGACACAGCAAGGTTAAGTGCTATATCGTCTGCAAGTCCTACTATTTTAGAAAGTTTAACACCTGTGTCCGGTTGAATTTCATATCTTGTTACAGTCGGACCTTGTGTTACTTGCAACAGTTTTGCTTTCACGCCGAAATTGTCAAGAACGGAAATAAGTTTTTCCGCCGTTCTTCTCATTTCTTCACGTTTATCACCCGAAGTTGCCTTAGGTTTGCTCAATAAATCCAAAGGCGGTATTACATATTTCGGAATAGGTCTTTCTATTGCCTTGTTAAATTCCTCGTTGTATCCCTCTTTTTCACTTTCGGACATATTCTTAGCCTTTTCGGGTTGTTCTTCCTTTTTCTCCCCGACTTCTTCTATCGGTTCTTCAACTATATCATCCATTTTACCGAATGCCTCATCTATACCGTTTGAAAAAGGTTCTTCTGCCGGTTCTTCTTTTATAGGCTTTTCTTTTGTTTTTGATGATTTTTTAGCAGTCGGTTTAGTTACTGATTTTTTTGTGTTATTCTTTGTGTCATTTGCAAATGAATTTGCCGCGTCAAGAGCACTTGTTTCTTCTTCGTAATATTCATCTTCATACACATCATCTGTATACTCATCTTCATATTCTTCTGCAAGCATTCTTTCTTCCATTCGTCTGTCATATTCTTCTTTTAATTCCGAATACTTATTTTTCGCACCAAACATAACATTTCTTGCCCATTTGAAAAATTCCGCAAAAAACGATACATTAGTTATAAAGCTTGCCAATACAATAAGTGTAATTGATAAAATTATGTAAGACGCAACTTTCTGCACCATTTGTTCCATAAATACAGAAACACACGCACCTAATAAACCTCCGCATATATACTGCTGACCTGCCGAAAAAGCATAGCTTATATCAGTATTAATCGACGAAAGATTTACAATCGCACTGACATTAATAAGTGCCAAAAATGACAGTATAACCTTACTCCAAAAACGCTTTATGTCCTTAGTTTTAATAAGGTATGCCGATACACCCGCACAAACTACAGGCACAAAATAACCGCATATGCCGAACAATCCGCGGAACAGATTTTTCACCGCATTATTTATTACTCCGCCATTGCCTGTATCAATGTACATAAAAACAGCTAATAACAATGTAATGAGCATTGATGAGATAATGTATGTAGGCATATAGTTTTTTGTCTGATTATTCTTTTTTACAGTAGCTTTTGCCGTAGTTTTAGAACTTTTTTTTGAACTGCCCTTTTTAGCAGTTGACTTCTTTGTTGCCATAAAACCTTGCCTTTCTTATGTAAATAATAATTTTATTCATAAATATTCACTGTGTATTATATCACAAATCATTTAAAAATTCCACAATGTTATAATAATGTAATATTTAAAGTACTTGTTCCGTTGTCAGTTTATCTATTACCTGCGTTTCGGTTATAATGTCCTTTACTTTGCCGTCGTCACTTACAATGTAAACCACATTATAGTCTTTCGGAATAAATTCATCCACTATGTCACAATAATTACACTCATTTTCAACCACAATATGTCTTACCGATTTTTTCTTTTTATTGTTGAACATCAATGTTTTAGTTAAATCCACATTATATTTTTCACTTTGAGTAAATATATTGCCTATCATCAAAGCAGAAAACAGCAATACCGAAAAATTGAATTTTGTAATGTACATCACATATATACCAAGTCCCATAATCATAGCAGAAAACACTGCGGATATTATAGTCATAATCTTATTTGCACTGTTATATCCGAGTCTGTATGCTATAATCTTTTTGAGCAAAATACCGCCGTCCAAAGGTACTGACGGAATCATATTCATACAAAACAGCATAGTATTGCTTATATAAAAAAACTTTACGCTTTCATTCGGATAACGGCTGTACACAATCATTGCGATAAGTGCAAATAAAATATTACAAAACGGTCCGCTGAAATATAATATCATTTCATCTGCAAGTGAATATACAAGTTTATTTTTTAATTTCAAATTGACACCGAACGGATAAAAGTCAATATGCGATATTTTAAGCCCTATACACACAGCCGCAAGGCAATGTGCCAATTCGTGCAAAATCATAACCGCATATGTGACGCAAAGCATATCCGCTTTATTAAATATAATGCAAAACACAAACAAGGCGATTGTCAGTACATTAACTCTTAAATATTTTGTTATTTTAATCAAGACAAGCACCCCCTCTGATTATTATATTCACATAGCATACAATACAGAACACAAAAATACCCTTTATGCTTTCACACAAAGGGTATTAAATCATTTTGCCGTATATTCAAATTGAATATCCACACGTTTATAATGATGTGTATTATCGACAGGAATTTCATAAAAGCCGTATTTTTCATATATATGCAATGCCGGTTTTAAAATACTGTTTGACAGGATTGTAAGTTTATTGGCACCGTTTTCCAAGGCATAATCCATACACGCTTTAAAAACAGCACTTCCCGCACCGTGTCCATCATATCTTTCGTCTGCGGCAAGTTTACATATTTCCCACTCATTATTTGTCATAGGCTGTGCCATACAAGTTGCGTAAACTACACCGTTTTCAATAGCAAAATAAATCATTGCACCGTTTTTGATAAGTTTATCTATATTTTCAAAAACTTCAAAATCATCACTTTCAAGTGCAAAGTATTTTGTTATCCAATTCTTGCTCAGACGGATAAAATCGTTTTTGTATTCGGGTTTATATTTTACAATTTCCATATTAATCATACTTTCTCTTGAATTTTGATTTATTATAGCATATAGATTATTTTTAGTAAAGCGAATATTTTTAGACAAATTCCGATTTTATGCTAAAAGTTTTGGGAAATAAAAATTCTCTGCAAAACAAATTGCAGGGAAAATTTTTTTCTATTCCTCAGTAATTATCGGTTTCATATTGTCCGTCGATTCCCAATAAAACTCTTTGTGTGATGATGAATTTTCAGTTTGCTTTATATCTTCGATACTGATTTTTTCGATTGAGCTGTCCTTTAGCGTTCCGTTATCGTTGTAATCGGCCGTAATCTTTACACATTTCAAATCATCATTTGTAATTCTCGCCTCAATAACACCGCCTGCACAATTTGTACTGCTCTTTGGTGCAAATTTAACAGTAACGCTGTCCTTTCCTTTTGTATATTCTTCAGGAATTTCATAGAATACATCATATGCGTTATTCATTTTTTCGTTGTTAAGCGTTTGTTCGGCAAGTTTATTATCATCAATAGAGATATAGAAATCACGCGTATAATTTACATTATTTTTTGTAAACGGTCCGTCACTGCCCCAATATCTTACAAACAGATAATTTTTATTGCTCTTATCCACTTCCAAAGAATATTGGAAATATGCGTTGTCACTACCGTATGCGTCACGCCAGTAATATGTTTTTGTACCGCTTGTAAAACTGCCGTTATTTGAATTTTCACTTGCCAAACCGTGTCCGAGTTCGTCCTGCTGACCGTCCGGTTCAACTCTGTCAATCGTTGCACTGTTCAGACGTTTATCATATTCATTCACACCGTTTCCTACGTTGAAATATACAGTATAGAAACTGTGGTGAATTTCATAGAACGGTTTTAGTTCAATATCCTTGCCTGTAGATGAATTTTCAGCCTTAATTTTAAACATCAGCTTATCCGTGTCAACCGTATCTATATACTTATCCAAATTGCTTGAATTGCCTACAATATACGGTACATCAGTAGTTACACTGTCAATCTTAGTTTCATTTGAAATATATTCATTCACTCCGCTAACGTTGCTGACGCTTCCAAGGTCTGCCGCCAAAACCACAGGACCGTACTGATATGCCGCCTGTCCGTCAATTCTTGAATTGTATACTGTAACAGACATTGGAATTGTAATATCTATAATGTCGCCGTCTTTCCATTCGTTAGATATAGCAAGATATTCTCCGCCCTTTGATGTATACGTCTTATTGCCTGCTTTTACTGTCATATCACTTTCAAGCCATGACGGAGCTCGTAGGTTGATATTTGCACTTCCTGTTCCTGCGACTTTAATTTGTACCTTGTCGGAATAAGGATATGTTGTTTCAACAGTGAATGTAAGACCTTTTTCTTCCCATTCATATGTACCCGGCATATAAAGATTTACATATAAATCGTCACCGTCTTCATAATACGCACATCTTGTGTATCTTCCCGGGTTCTCCATACCTGTACCCGTACAACACCACCAAGATTTATCCTTTTGCTCATATACTCTGTGGTGTCCTTGCAAAAGCGATACAAAGTACATTTTTGCACCTGTTTCAGGCTCTTGCTGACCGAGAATATGGTTGTACAAAGCCTTTTCATACCAATCCATATATGCACTGCCATGTTTCCAAGCGAATAAATGCTCAGACAGACGCATCATATTATATGTATTACAGCTTTCGCAAGTCTTAACTCCAAGTGTCTCTGCACCCTCTGCCTCGAAATGTTCGGCAATCGAGTTACCGCCTATTGCGTATGAACGATTGTTTACAACGTAATTCCAGAAATTTTCGCAAGCCTTTTTATAATCGGCATATTTCTCCGGATTTTGTTCGTATATTTCTGCCGCACCGATTATTTTCGGTATTTGAGTATTTGCGTGAAGTCCTGTCAAACTGTCCTTACCTTGTATAAGCGGATTTAAAATCGAATCGTGAGTAAATCTTCTTGCCGTATCCAAATATTTTTCATCACCTGTAATTTCATACATTCTCGCAAAAATTTCATTCATACCGCCGTATTCAACGTCAAGCATTGACTGCATTTGTGCGTCGGTAAGATTTGATGTACCGTCAACTGCCCAATCTGCAAATTTTTTCAATACTTCATAAGCAGTGTCATTTTCTGTATAGTCATACGCGTCAAGCAAGCCTTGATATATTTTGTGTATTCCGTACCATGGCACCCAATAGTTATCAGCCCACTTTGTATTACCGCTAAACAGTTTTGTAAAACAATCTTCGCTACATCCGCCTATATATGGTGAATTTGAAGTCTTTTGAAGTTCATCGAGTTTAGTTACCGCATAATTAAGTTTAGTCAAAACTTCTTCATTGCCTGTATCACGATATAATACCGCAGCTGCACTCATCCAATGTCCCAACGAATGCCCTGCAAGTGTGAATGTATCTTTTGAACTTCCCCAGTTGCTTGCACCTTTTCTTTCCCAACCGCCGTAACGCTGTGCATTGTTCGGAGCTGTCAATCCATGCATTTCGTATGACGGTGCAAGAAGTCTGTCAACGTCTATTGACAAAACATATTTAAGTCCTACCTGTTCGCTTTTCTCAAACAAACTGTCTTTCTCTAAATTAACTCTGTCGCCTCCGGCAAAGTTACCTGTATTGTCTATTTTTCTTTCCATTACGCTTGAAATCGCCTTTCCTGTTGATTTGTTATAAACGGCTGTTTCACAGTCAAATTACCCTTATAATCTCTAATATCTTTCTTCATTTTTACAGTATTGTCGGACGGCACAAAATCTTTTGTATCTTCCGACAGAAGTGTATCACCACTATAAATTTGCATTTTTAAAACCAAAGTGTCGGTTAGTTCAGATGTTACAACATACTCCGCTTCAACAAATGATGAACCCGAATTTTTAACAATATTCATATTACGGATTACAGAATAATTATCGTCCAAAGAATCCGTTTCAACAGTTATATTCGCGATAACATCGTAGCTTTTTCCTGCTATTTTTGTAGTACCTGTTACTTTATACGTTCCCTTTTCGGTATAACTGTTCACTTCTCCCCAGTCAACTATCGTTTTGCTTGTCATTCCGTTGAATATGATGCTGTTAAATCAGCCGCATATACACTTGCCTGCAATATAAATGCCGTAGCCGCTGCCGTTAAAATCACTTTCTTGAACTTCATTTTCCCCTTCAAAAAATAAATTTTCAACAAATTAATCTTTATATATCCCGGGTTTCTTTAGTAATATTATATAGTATATTTTTTTAAAATTCAATTAACTATATTAACATCATTTGAATGTATATTAACATTTTCACATTGACTTTAATAACTGTTAATGCTATACTGAATATGCAGGAGGTACGCTATGAATCCGAGATTATATTTTGATGAAAAAACGTTAAAAAAATTAGGTGATGTATTTGTTGTAAACACATATTTCCCTATTAAAACAGTTCCCGACAGTGCCGACTATTTTTTGCTTGTATATATTGCTCATTCTAACGCCATGCACAACATTGATAATACAAGCAGAAAATTAGAAGAAGGCGATGTCGTGCTAATATCGCCGAATGTAGTCAATTCGTTCACCTGTACCCATAAAGATGAACTAACTATTGCATATTGTTGCGTCTTTTCCAAAAACGCATTACAATACAGCTTAAAACAGTATTCAGGCAATTTTCCGTTGCTTTCAGATTTTTTTGAAGGAAAACGCTCATATATACAAGTACACGACACACCGTCAAAAACAATACGAAATTTTATGATACAAATGATAGATAATTTTAACTATTCACAACCCGGATATTTGTTTTCAATCCGCAGTACAATAACACTGATTTTAGTTAATATGTTCAGATTGTATTCAGTTGATAAAAATAAAGCCGACGGTTTTCATTCCAATGTGGTTATAAATAACGTTACCAACTACATAAATTCAAAAATATATTCAAAGCTTTCGCTTAACGAAGTAGCCGATAAATTCGGTATCACCCCGCAACACCTTTGCCGATTGTTTAAAAAGCACTTTAATATGACTTTCACTCAGTTTTCAAACAGGCAACGTGTTGATAAAATTCGTGATGAACTCGAAAATATCGACAGACCGATATATCAAACCTATGAAGAATTTGATTTCACACCTCAATATTTAAACAGTATGTTTAAAAAATATACCGGCTACTCTATCAGTGAATATAAAGCAAAATTCAACTATAAAGCCGGTAATCCGCTTTATACGATATAATATTTACCATACAAAAAACTCAAAATGATACACAAAATATCATTTTGAGCTTTTTGTTATTTATTTATTCATAATGTGGTTGATACAATATTAGAAGAATCCCAGAAGTATAAGTTTCCATACCAATGTTCGCCAAAGTATGTCCACATATAGTTTTCTCCCCAGCTTCCGTGGTCTGTATCATATGGATCTACCGACTCCCAGCGTTCTACATATGAATCTTCTTTAACCGTTCCTGTTTTACCGCAAGTTTCACATTTATTTACGCAATACGGATGGTGATCATAACAATTACTACATTGATAATAATAATACTTGTATTTCTTTACATCAGAATTATTTGTGTCTTTTAATCTATATTGTACATATTCTTGAACATTTGTTATATTATCACCACTTGGTTCAGTTGAAGCTTCCTTGCTTTCTGTTTTCTTGTAATAGTATGTGTATATCTTGCTTCTATCACGATATCTCCATTGAGTGGCTGATTCAACATTAGATGAATCCCAGAAGTATAGGTTTGCATACCAATGCTCACCAAAGTATGTCCACATACGATTTCCACCCCACGTTCCGTGATCAGTGCTATACGGATTTATTGGTTCCCAGCGTTCACCATATGAATTTGCTAATACCGTTCCTACCTTTCCGCAAGTATCACATCTATTTACGCAATATGGATGATGGTCATAACAATTATAGCATTGATAATAATGATATTTGTAAATTGTTCTTGTTTCTACTTGTCTTGAATCACTACTTCCAACAGAACCGTTACTCCAACCACTCCAATTACCATAACTGCTCCATTTCCATTGCGTATCATATTTAGTCCATCCACTTAAAGATGATGAACTTGACGTTGTATATGACGTCTGTTTATATGTCCATTTTCTATTTACAATTTGTGCATCTTCCGGCACTGCAGATGCTAATGTCCAAGCCGATACATCATTTTCTATCCAATGAGCATACAATGTAAAATCAGTCGGTGACGTCATAACAGTTTCGGCTGTAACTTTATCCCCACCATCTGCGTCTGTATACCAACCGTCAAATGTATAATAATCTCTGCTTGGTACCGGCAATTCACCTATTTCCGTATTTAACGCAAACATTTTACTTGTTTCTGATACCGTTCCGCCGTTTGCATTAAAGATTATTCTATGAGAAGTTAAATAATTATTATATTCTTCATCTGAAATATATTTAATCTCTCCACTATTGAATGTCAGATATTTTTCACCATCAACATTGCCGCAAACTAACATATTACCTGTTAAATTCAATTTACCTACTATATCACTGCTCAACGGTGCTAAAGTGACATTTTTAGATATAACGGCATTTTCTCCGGTAGATATCAAATTCACACTTCTGTTAAGAGAAATATTTGTGTTGTCGGCTTTTAAAACAAGTGCATAACCGCTACAATCTACCGTTACTCTGTCCAATGTGACATTTTCAGAAGATAGTTCCATTGGTATTTTTGTATTTTTGGTAAAATTAACACCGTTAATGATTGTATTCACCGCATCTGATTTTACACTTAAGCCTTTGTATTCTTTATCTTTACCAATCAATTCAAATGTGTCAATATTTCCGATTTCAAAAGATAAATCTTTAGATTCTTCTTCAGGTATTTCTGAAATATCCAACGTAATCTTATTTGCTCCCGACGAAGCAACCGCTTGCGCAATTTCAACATTAGATGCAGTTGCCGTAATTTTAGGCGAGTTTTCAAATGCATTTTCTCCAAGTTCTTCTATATCATCAGGAAGTGTAAATTCTTCTAATGACGAACAACCTTTAAAAGCATTCTTACCTATTTTTGTAACACCAGGACTAAGAACATATTGTAGCGATGAACATCCCTCAAATGTTGACTCAGGTATTTCATTTATAAATTTACCAAGTTGTACAGCTACTATATCCTTATTATTTTTAAATAATCCCGGTGCAATTCCTGTTACTTTTACCGATTTATAAGTTCCATCATTGTTATTAACTGAAATATATGACGGAATAACAACTATATTATCTGCTTTATCGCCGGTAGGTGCATAATCCATAATCATTCCTGTATCCGGATCAAATACCAATCCATCAGTTTTTGTAATTTTGTTGTTGACATATTCATTTACAAAGTAAGGTATTTCAAATGGTATAATGCTTGTTTCATAATCTTCAAATGATCCGTCTCTCGAATAATCAATATATTCTTTGACTTCATCATCTAAAACATTATATGTGTAAACAAAATATGATTTTTGAGCAATATCATATCCAACCACGCCATAAACATGCATAGTTCCTGCCTGAACAATTCTATAATTACCTACTGTTTGTCCTGTACTTTCGTAACTACGCATTTTTGTTTCTATTTCTGCTGTATGATATGTTACCGTTGTACTATATTCATCACTTTTACTATCTGTAGACGCAAACTCTTGCGAATCATGTCTACTGCCGCCTTCAGAATAACTTTGTCCTTGACTTTTTTCTGTAGCTATTTCCTTTGACAAAATATTTGAAACAGTATTTGTTGTACTAACCTGATTACTTCTTGAATATCCGGAAGATGAATTCCAACTTTTTGAATCAGTCGAACTATTTGAATAGCTATTACTTACATCCAATCCGTTACTCCAGTCTTTTGTACCTACATTAGTGGTTTGCATAGCTTGACCATAATTTTGATTAACCGATGTTTCTGTTGCCAATTTGCCATTAACCTTAGCAGATACCGGTCCATAACCACCTTTTATTTCTGCTGACAATTCAGTATTAAGTTTATCATTTGTAGTTAATTCATACTCTTTTTGTGTATCTACACGTGAATAATCTTTTTGTGATTCATTCTCTGAAAATCTAAATGAACCACTACTTGTATTTACATTACTACTCGAACCGCCTGTAGTTGAAGAACAATTATAAGTATTATTTTGACTTTTTGCCTTTGTTTCAGCCTCTTCTCTGGTTTGACCTGTTTTCTCAAGATATGATTCACTGACTTCTGTTGTTTTGTTCCATTCACTTGAAAGAGTCCATGATGCTGAATTGGTTGTAGCTTTTGATATTGTTTGTGCTACATTTTTAGCATTTCCTTGTTCTATATGAGTTTGACTGCTTACAGAGTTAGTAGTAATCACACCATTTACACATTGAAGATTTAACGTTTCATATAATGGAACATTGCGAATTTCTCCCAATTCATATGTAAACAACATAATTCCTTTATCAGTATCTTCAAATATAAGCGGATCGTCAAGCTTACTTTTAGCTACTGCTTTATTTCTGTTGCTTGACCAATTTGCATATAAAGTTATATTTCCAGTTGTACCTGCAGGAATAGAATCCCACAATTTATGATTTTCCTTATCAGACCAACCCACAAAGCTGTACTTGTCAAGGGTAAGTTTAGGTAATGATTTCTCTTCACCAACCGTATACTTCATATCATTTACAGGTACCATTTCCGAGGCAAAGGTAATTGTATATTCAACTTTTTCCCACTGAGCATACAGAGTTTTGTTACCTGTTTCTCCAGCTTTTATCTGAGTTACCTTAGTGCCTCCTGTTTGTGAAGTATACCAACCCTTGAATTTATATCCATCCACTATTATGTCTTGTAGCATTAAGCCATCTTCTGTTGAATACACTAATGGATTTGGATTTTGTATATTTAATGATTTTAAGTAGGCATCATTATGATCAATATAATAAGTAATTGAATATTGATCCTTACTTAACATAGGAATTTCTTCCTGCTTTACAATGACCTCACCGCATACAGAACAATGCTTTCCTTCGGTTAATCCTTTACTGTCGTAAGTAGGTTGTACGGCTTCATCAACAACTACCGTATGACCTGCAGCCGCAATACTTATGCTGTTAGTATCAATCTCCATAGTCGCATTTGCATCATTGTAATATTTATCACAAATTAAACAATGCCAAAATGCTATATTGCCTTGCTCTGTACAAGTCGGAGCCTTATATGCCGTTGCTTCAAGTTCATGGTCACATTGTTGTTTTGTTGTAGTTGACGGCAATAACTCAACATTATAACCGCCTGCTATATAACGACGAATTAAAATTACATCAGTTGGGTTCTTCTTTCCGTCATTATTTACATCCGCAGCCATTTCATTTATTGTTTGATCATATCCGCCGGCTATAAATCTTCTAAGCATGATTATATCTGTCGGATTTACCTTACGGTCACCGTTTAAATCTCCCGGCATATAATCTATTGCAGTAACAACACCATTTTCGATATTTACATCTATTGGCTCTAAACCCCCGCCAACTATATCGCCATCATCATAGGATACCTTTATTTTATATTCATTACCATTCTCGGCACTATCACCGATACCAAATTTTAAATTAAGAATAGTTCCATCTTTAATATCATCAGTACTAAGTTCTTGTCCATCCCAAGTAAACTTACATGGTGATGTGTATTTACCCGGTTTTGTCATAGTTAATACCGAAAAAGCATCACCCGCAGTAGCATCTACCAACGTCAATTCTTTATCATATGTAAACGTTAACGTTGCTCCGAGAATACCCGGGTTATTTTTTACTTTTATAGCTACATCTACCGTTGCTCCCGGTGAATCTGATACTGATTCTACGATTATCATCGGTGCATTTTCATCTGCAAGTACATTGATTTGAAATACACATAGCATAAGCATTAAAATGCTCATAAATAAAGAGATAATTTTTTTCATTTTTCATCCTTCCTTTCTTTATCTTAAATTTACGGTTTCTGTTGTACACATAGGTCGCATTTTTGTTAAACTGTTCCAAAGCATTACCTTTGCAAACGATGCATCTTGGTTTGCTTCATCTTGTATTTCATCTGCTACCGGATATGTTTTTATTGATTTTAGTAATCCTTGATCATCAAAATACGAAATGATTACTTTTTGATCACTATTACTGCTATCACCAATCAAAACCTGTTTCCCTGATATATTAACATTTATTTTTTGTGGTTCTTCAACCGTTATTGTACCTGACTTTGTGTTTATTTTTATTGGGTCTAAGTTTCCGTCAACTATATCGCCTTGTTCATATGCAACAGAAATATTATATTCCCCCGCTTCATTAGGAGTAATAAAACTCAATATAGCTATCGAACCGTTTGTATTATCCGCCTCTAATCCGTCCCATATTATTTTAATCGGATTAGATAGCAAATTTCCTGGACGAGTCATTGTCAATGAAGTTAATGCCTCCCCATAAGAAATTCCGCTCAATTTTAAAGATTTATCGTACGAAACAGATAATGCGGCGCCACATATACCTGGATTATCCGAAATATTTATAGGGACTTTTATTTCACTTCCGATTTTAGCTTTAACATTTCCCACACTTATCTCCGCTAAATTTTCTTCTTTTTCCTCTATCATTATATATCCGTTCTGTACATTCACATCAATCGCCTGTAAATTACCATCGACTATATCGCCTTGTTCATATGATATTTCTACGTTATATGTACCACATTTTTCTGGCACTTTAAAATACATTTTTGCTATGACACCATTAGTACTGTCCGAATCAATTCCATCCCAAACAAGTTTTTGTGGATTGCTCGACAATTCAGCCGATTTAGTCAATGTCAATGACGGCAACGCTTCTCCTTTTTCGATACTGGTTAATATCAAATTTTTATCATATTTTATCGAAAGTGCAGCTCCACATATACCTGTATTACCTTCAATTCTTATAGGTACACTTATCAAATCGGCACTTTCTGTCACAATTTGATCTACACTTATTTTTGTTTCTGCACTTGCACTTATAGGCATTTGAAAAACGCATAAAAAACTCATAATTACAATGAATAAAAAACTATACTTTTTCAAATAAATCACCTACTTTCTATTAATTATTATTTTCAACTGTTATATAGCCATTTTCGATTTGTAAAAATACATTATCTAAATCCGCATTTACTATATCTCCGTCCGAACATTTTAATGTGATAGGATATTTTCCGCTTTGAGCATTCTTATTAACTTTAAATTTCATAATCAAAATTGTTCCGTCTTTAATATCATTTTGCGAAAGTTCTATACCATCCCACAAAAAACGAATTCCACTTTTCGTTTCTTTTGAACTTGTCAAATCCAAAATGTTTTTAAATGCTTCACCATTTTCTACATCTTGTAATTCTAAATTATTTTCATCATAATAAGCAGTCAAAGCCATACCTAATATTCCTGGATTGTTTTTTAATACCACATTAACCTTTATTTCATCTTCGGGATTGGCTGTCACATTATCAATGCTTATCATCGGATAGTCACTTTTTGCACTATTATCACTTTCGATAATCCCCGATTCCTTTTTCTGCGAATCATTGTCACTATTTTTAACATTAGGCGCTTCAGTTTCTGTAACTTCATTTGTATTTTCTTTCGATTTATCGTCTGTATCAACAAACTGCAAACAAAAACGTTTCAAAATTGCTGCGACTTGGCATCTCTTCACCTCATCTTTAGGTGCTAAAATCTTATCTGATACTCCTGATATTATTTGTTTCGTACATCCCCATTCAAATGCACCAACTGCATAATTACTAACCATATTCTTATCAGCAAACTTTTCTATCGTTTCCTTTGATGTAGTATCATATTTTTTATACTCGGCGTAACGGTAAATTATGGCTAATAACTGTTCTCGAGTTGTGTTGTCTTCCGGTCCAAACCTTTTATCATCAAAACCACTTACTATGTCGTGGTTTGATGCCCACATTACCGCATTATAGTAATACTTATCATTGTTTACATCAGCGAATTCTTTACCGATTTCTACCGGTGCACCTTCCAATCTCCATAATATTGTTACAATCATTCCGCGTGTAGATGACATATCAGGTGCAAACAAATTATCATATGTACCGCTCATTAAATTGCTATTATATACATACTGTACGTCCTCGTGAAACCAATCCGTTTCTTTAACATCATCAAAAACACATTCAGTCTTTGCTTGAGTGCTACTAAGCGGACTATTTTCCTGTTGACTATATATCTTTATCCCTGCTACAGAACATACAAGGAGTACACATAGAATAGCTGCATATAGTATTTTCTTTCTTAACATAAAACTCCCTCTTTTCTTTTGCAATTAATACCATGTTGTTTAATTTAATTATGATTATTATATCATATAATAATCAATTTAGCAATATATTTTTAATTGCAACATTATTTGTACTAATTTTATCTTTATACTATCATTTTTAATTACTTGGAGCAATCAAATTTCAGAAATAACGTTTTTTTATCCATATTTAACAAAAAAGCTTCAATTGTATGATACTTCCATACAATTGAAGCTTTTTAATATATCAATATTTATAATGATGTAATTAATTTTTGGCCGCATTATAAAGCATAACCGCGACATCAATACGTTTAACATCTGTGCCTAATCTGCTTGATGTTACATTATCAAACAAATTATACTTTTGAGCGGCGGACATAAAGCCGTCGGGATATTGAGTTTTACTGTTTGCATATCCGTATGCACTTGTCAATATTTTAACCGCCTGTTCAATGGTAATATAATTATCCGGTGCAAATTTATTATCACCGATACCATGTATTATATCTGCTTTTACGCACGCATTTACATATTTACTGCTCCAATAATATTTTGTATCTGTAAATGTGCTATTCTCACCAACATTATACCCCATCATTCTGCATATAACCGCAGCAAATTCTGCTCTGGTTATGGTTGCGTCAGGTCTGAATGTATTATTTTCATAGCCTGTCATAATATCATTGCTTATAGTGTAATTTACTGCATTTTTCTGACCGTTATTAAGATAAGATGTATCAGAAAAATCCTCTGCTTTTTCTGCCGGTGCATAGCTGACAAGCTGATATTCACGAGTCATAGAAGTTCCGTTATTTCCATTTGACACCACTCTTAAATCATGTGTCCCCTTTATGTCGCTTAGTTGTACGGTATAAGCTATTTCGTTTGTTGATTTAACGAGTTCACCGTCAAGATAATATTCAACATTTACCCAATCCGAGCCATATATGTGCGGATATGCGTACAGTGTTGTATCTCCGTTCATCGTTATTGTACTGCCCGCCTTTTTAAAGAATTGTCCGGCGCTGTTTGTATTATTATTTTGTATAAACCACGGTGACTCTGTTACATCATTATATGCGTTTTGAAGTTCGCTGTCTCCGTCGAGATTATAGTAATTCACCTCATAATTCATTTTAGCGTTAAAATACGCTATAAGCTTTACTTGAGGATATACCATAGGAATGAATGTATATATTTGTTTTAAATATTTTGCCGCCCATTCACTGTCGGTTTCATTTATATCACCGTTAGTTCTGTATGCACTTCCACATTCAGAAATCATTATAGGTTTTCGACCTCCGTATTTTTCAACAGCATCCTTTATCATCACAACAGGATCGGAACTGTATCCTGTTTTAAAGCAAACTTCATTATACCTGCTTTCTCCCTGCCATACTCTGCCTTGGAAATACTTACTTGCATAACAATTCACGCCTACCCAATCAACATATTCGTCACCGGGATAGAAGTCATCAGCCGTATAAGGCCAATCGTTTGTTTTCCATGAAGATGTGTGCGCCATACTCCAAACAGTAGCAACGTTAGACAATCCGCTCACACTGTTTGCAACAGCTTTGAATGCAGATACAAATTCATCGGGTGTACATTTATCACCCCAAACATTAAATTCAGCACCTATTCTCAAATAAATCGGCACGTTTTTGTAACTTGAAAGCATAGAGCGTAAATTCGATAAAAAAGAATCCGAACTGTTTATATTTCTTACCGTTGTGCCTTCCTGTGGAAAGTTTAGAGCAATTTCTACCGCTTTGTTTTGTGTTTCTGCTTTATCAAGCATCGCACGCGTCCAACCGAATGTACTTTCATCACCGTATTCCAAATACAGCAATGTCATTGATTCATTACTTTTTGCCTTATCTGCCACTTGTCCGTATAAAACACCGTTCGGCTCATTTTTCGCACCATACACCTTTTGCGATTGTTCCGTAGCTTGATATACGTCAAATGTATTTGTAAATTGCTTAACGCAATTTTCTGCAATAATTACGCCATCAGTCCACCCTAATTGCTTACCGTATGGAATATACATTTCAAAATACTTCGCCGCATTTGTATAATCACCGTTCATAAAATACGCAAATGCAACGTCATATGTTCTTGAGCCTAAAATATTTATTGTCTGCTCATTCTTTGGCTCTGATGATATTAAATTGATAATTTGTACTCCGTAATTTATCGTTTCATCATAATTTTTGCTGCTTGTTGCATTTGAATAACCAGCGTCCAAGCCCCAAAATGCGTGCGGCAATTCATATGCCATTACGCTTAAATTACTTGAGATTATCAGACTTATCATCGCAATTAATATTATGCTTATTCTTCTTTTCAATTAACATCACTCCCAAGATTATTTTATATTCAGTATATCATACTAACAATAAATTTACAATTACCCATTTACATATTAATGCAAAATGAAACAAAATATTCTTAATAAATACTAAAGTATATCTTTTTTAAAAACATTAATTAAAATTACATTCTAAATTATTACTAATCGGAACTAAGTTATTTAGACTTTCAAAAAAATATACATCAGCCCTTGATATCGTTGTATATCCATTTATCGAATCAGAATGGATTAATTTGCTATTATATGCAATGTCAATATCGCTATTATGAATCTTAATAATATTGCCATTTTTATCTCGATATACAATTATTACAATACCTTTTATATCTTCGGCTGATAAATTCGTAATAGCCACTTCCAACATATATGACACATCCTTTTTTGTACTTTTCATAACTGTACTATTACAAACTATTGATTTAATAGGTTTTGAAGAATTTAATGTTGTAAATGATTTGATTTCCCCTTTATATTCTTTTCCATTTACTATTGCATAACATTGCCAATAGTATTTTGTGTTACTGTCTAAATATAATCCTGCTTCATCATTCAAATCATACCACATGTCAAATGGATTTTTATTATGATTAATAACATCATTTGCGACTTTTGACATACCATTTTCCGAAGTACCAAAATAAATCCCAACTTCACTTGGCTTTTGCCCACTATAAGCCACCGTACCTCGAACTGTTGCATTAGATTCCGTAATGCTGTCCGCCACAGTTGTATTCACCGTCACCGGATTTACGTCGATATATTCACCATACCAATAATTCATATCAACATTTGTATTTATACCGTTTACATATCCTGAACTTGTATACTGCCACATCGTATAATTTCCCGAATATGTACAGCTTGAATTATATTGAGCTACCCACTTATACCATAATGAATTATTAAATGCGGAGTCAGTCAAATAATTAGTCCACCAATTTTTATTGGCATATATCCCTACTTTGTATCCTTCATTTTGAATTATGTTGCAAAATACAGATGCTATATTCCCTCTTTCCGAATCAGACAATACAGCCTGTACCTTATCTTCCATATCCAAATAAATAGGAAAACTAAGGTTATATCCTTGTATAAGCCTTAACACATGCTGTGCCTCGCTTACAGCCTTATCTGTAGTATCAGCATAAGAATAAATATATACTCCAAACGGTATTCCTAATCTTGTGCAAGCATTAGCATTATTATACCATTGACTGTCATCTTGAGTTATATCATCATTACCATATCCACATCGAATAATCGCATAATCAATATTTCCATATACCGAATCCCAATTAATAACTCCTTGATGCTTGCTTACATCAATTCCTTTCATTGTAGGCGTTGCAAATGAATACAATTCATTACTATCACTTTCTTCAGTTTGTATTGGTATTCCATTCTTATATCTCCAACTGTTTTCTTTTAATTCTTCTGCATTAGCAGTAATGATCAATAACGAAAAAGTAATACCAAATAGGCATAAAAATTTTAATATATATTTCAAAATCATTACTTCTTTCTATTAATATTATATATAAATTTGCGGCAGCAATAATAATATTGCTGCCGCAAATTTATATTTTATTGTAAAACTATATATGATTTATATGAATATCCGCTAATACCGTTATATTCTACCCAATACCAGTTTCCTGATGTCTTATCCGGATACACTGTACATGTTGCACCTTCCGGAATATATCCAATATCATTTCCGACCTTTGGCTTACTGTTTATAACAAGACTTCCATCTGTTCCTCTTACAGTTCCTGTCCAAGTATTTGTTGATGATGTACCCGTTGCGCTCACGCTAATTGATATAGAGTTGGAACCACTATTAGGTTTATTCGTTGTAAGATATTTATAATACGAGTATCCACTCACACCATTATATTCTACCCAACGCCAATTACCTACAGATCTATTGGGATATACTGTGCATGCCGCTCCCTCCGGAATAGATCCAATTTGATGTCCTGCTGCATTAGTACTGTTTATAGCCAGTGAGCCGTCCGTATTAACTGCATATGCAGTATATGCTCCATTATTATTGTTGTTGGTTGTTGCTGTGGTATTTGCATGAGTATGAGGATATACACTTGCGCCTGAATTAGGGCACGTATATACATACCCTTTACTGCTGTATTCACAATACGGATCATGCCATGACCATTCAAAATGCAAATGATAACCTGAAGCAGTTCCTGTCTTTCCTACATATCCAATAATATCTCCGGCATTAACACGACTTCCTACGCCATATGATGAACGACTTTGCATATGACCGTAATAAGAGTATGTGCCATCATCATGAGCGATAACCAAATAATTACCACCATTGTTTCCATATTTGTTAGTTCGTACTGTTCCGCTTGCTACCGCATATATAGGTGTCCATGCACTTGCTGAAATATCCATAACAACATTTCTGTCTACATTTTGACCTTTCAATGGTCCATATGTATATAGGTAACTATCATGATTACCACCACCGGAATATTTTGATAATACTGTAACTGCATATGACTTATTAGTAGGCAAAGGGAAACCGTTTACTTTATCTTCTGCTAAAGCAAATGTCGTACTCATTGTTAAAATTACAACAACTAAAGTCATTAACATATTCTTAATATATCTTTTTCTCATTTTGTTACCTGGTATAATGTAAAAAAGACTTATCTAACAGTCATTTACATTATACCTTTCTCCTTTCTATCAACCTTTTAATCCGTGGTTGATT